>VOFK01000629.1_pt1 | contig 256164 bp, 259 predicted proteins | sample 5384121 | NCBI WGS metagenome assembly VOFK01 (sample SAMN12384730, study PRJNA508395) | human gut metagenome | isolation source: healthy gut J | host: Homo sapiens | reverse complement strand
TAAAAAAACAGATAAAAATCTATATAAATACTGATTATCAATGTATTTATTAACTAATGATGATTTCTGTTGTATTCCTTAAAAATCTCTATTATTCGACATTTTTTATTACCTAAAACGATACTTATATCCGGATTATTTGTTACCTTTGTATATGGATATAAATCATTGATATACAATGGGAAGAAAAAAGAAATCATTAATAGAGAAATCTCCGTTCAAGTTACGTCACCGTAAACTGGCGGACGGACGTTTATCCCTGTTTCTTGACCGTAGTGTGAGACGGCGGGCATGAGTACGAGTTTCTGCAACTCTACCTCATGCCGGAAACATCTGCCAAAGCAAGGCGGCAAAATGCGCAGACACTCCGCAAGGCGCGGAAGATATTCAGCGAGAACGGACAGAAGCCCTGCTCAATGCGAAGGTGGGAACAGTACCGGAAAGCAAATCTTCCGATATGCTGCTGTCCGACTGGATGACCATTGTCCGCAAGAACCACGAACACCGGGAAGCACGCGACCTGAACGGAATCGACAACGCCCGTAAAAACTTGCTGAAATTCCGTGCAGATGTCAGGCTCTGTGATGTGGACAGACAGTTTTACATTGATTATATCGACTGGCTTCGTTCTTCCTGCAAGACCGCATGGGGAAAACAGATTACTCCCAAGACGGCTCATTCCTATTATACCACTTTGCGTACCGCTTTGAACGAGGCTGCACGTGAGAGACTGATTGAATCAAATCCTTGGTACAAACTGGAGATGACCGAGAAAATCAAAGTTCCCGAAAGCAAACGGGATTTTCTGACCATCGAGGAGATAAAGAAAATGATAGCCACGCCATTTTTTAACGAGCAGGTACGGCAGGCATACCTGTTTTCCTGTTTTTGCGGACTTCGTATCAGTGACATACGGAAATTGCGTTGGCGTGACATTTCCATATCAGGCGGGCAATGGCTCGTGTCGGTAGTAATGACAAAGACCACCAATCCCGTTTATATCCCCTTTCGTCCCAAGCGGTAAAATGGTTGCCGGAACGTAATGGCTGTACACCGGATGGCCTTGTCTTTGGAGGGCTGCCCAATACAAGCAACCTTTGTGTCAGTCTCAAGAACTGGGCTGATAAGGCAGGCGTAAAGAAGAACGTGACATTCCACACGGCACGTCATTCATGTGCGGTGCTGCTGCTGACGCTCGGAGCGGACATCTATACCGTTTCCAAAATCCTCGGCCACCGTTCCGTGCGTGCCACACAGGTTTATGCAAAAATAGTAGACAAGAAAAAAGGACGATGCAATCACCTTGGTTGACGACGCATTCTAAATACATTATTATATATGGCAACAACAAAGAAATCGACCAGACTCAAGGAACCGGTAAAGGTGCGCACGAAGAAGCTCGCCGACGGTTCCGGAATCCTATTATCTCGACATCTATGTTGACGGAAAACGCAGTTACGAGTTCTTGAAACTGTACCTGTTGCCCGAAATCAATCCTATGGTCAAGGAGCAGAACCGGGCCACAAAAGCGGCGGTAGAGGCCATCAAATCAAAACGCATCATCGAACTGACTCACTCGAAGGCCGGACTGAAAAAGACATCCGTCCGTTCCAAAATGCTACTGGACGACTGGATGGAAGCCTATCTTGCCGAACAGGAACGAAAAGGCGCGAGAGGACTGAAACTGTTACGAACAGTCTGCCGGTTACTTCCCCTTTACAAGAAAAAGGTGAAGATGAGAGAGATTGACAAGGACTGGTGTCTGGGTTTCATCGACTGGATTCAGCACACCTACAAGACCCGGTGGGACAAGCCGCTTTCACCCAAGAGTGCAGCGGACTACGTGGGTTATTTCTCCACCGCACTCAACGCCGCCGTCCGTGCCGAGGTTATCCCGGAGAACCCGATAATGACACTTGCAGCCACAGAACGTATCAAGGTGCCGGAATCCAAACGGGAATACCTGACCATTGACGAAATAAAAGTTCTGATTGACACGGAATGCCCCCCGCGAAGACGTGAAACGTGCCTACCTTTTCGCCTGTTACTGCGGTTTGAGGTTGAGCGATGTTTATGCCTTACGATGGAAAGATATTGTTCAGGACGGGGAACAATACCGGATGTCAACCGTGATGCAAAAAACTACCACACCGATTTACTTGCCTCTTTCCCCGCCATGCCGTCCGTTGGCTGCCTGAAAGGAACGGTGCGGAAGACGGGCTGCATGTCTTTGCCGGACTCCCGGCAGAACCCAATATCAACAAGGTACTGGCCAAATGGATGGCAACGGCAGGAATCAATAAAAAAAATCACCTATCACACGAGCCGCCACACGTTCGCCACAATGATGCTTACCCCTCGGTGCGGATCTTTTTATACCACGAGCAAACTGCTCGGCCATGCCAACGTAAAGACTACGCAGATTTACGCGAAAATCGTTGACAGCAAGAAAGTTGAAGCGGTGAATCTGGTTGATAACGTATTTGGCTGACATCCTGCGTTGTACTCCATTACCACCGTTTTTCAGCCTTATTTGAATAATTGCCGAATTTTGACCTTTCCGGCCAGATTTCAATCCGAAGAGGTCAAAACTCGGCATATCTGTTTATCAGATACATAAACCTGAACTTATCTTCTTGATTTAGATAGATAATTTCAGATTTATGGACGCAGTTCATAAACCTCACAAAACCTTATATCTGAATTTACAGCGTAATATTTCATAGATAATATCAAATAAGTGGTTCTAAAATTTGCTTGGGCAATTCCAAATGCGTAATTTGCATCAAAACATGAAAGTATGGATAAACTTATTGGCCGCGACAAAGAACACGCGGAACTGGAAAGATGCCTGAACTCGGACAGATCGGAGGCTGGCTGGTCATAGTCTACGGCAGGCGGCGTATCGGAAAGACATTCCTGATTGAAGAATTTTTTCGACCGGGAGTTTGATTTCAAATATGTCGGTGCGCATGGAATGACCACCCGCAGACAGTTGAACAATTTCCTGAATGTGCTCAACAGTTATTCGGGAAAAAAAGTTCTCCCATTTAAGCAACTGGGATGAAGCCTTTTATGCCCTTGAAGAATACCTGTCGTCCCTGCCCGCTGACCGTAAACGGATTGTGTTCATAGATGAAATGCCTTGGATGGATTCGGGAAAATCCATATTCGTGTCGGCCCTGAAAACTTCTGGAACGGCTGGGCCATGTCACAGCGGAACATCATGCTTATCGCCACGGGGTCCGCGACCTCATGGATGAAAGACAAGATTGTCGCCAACAAGGGAGGCCTCCATGCCAGAGTGACGTGTAACCTGCATCTGTCCCCGTTCACCCTGAATGAGACGGAGCGGTATCTCGCTACCAGAGGCATCGAATGGGATCGTTACCAGCCTTACCCAGACATACATGAAAGCTTGGCGGTGTTCCGTTTTATTACAGCCTTCTTGACCCCGCGTTGAGCCTTTCCCAGAATATAGACCGGCTGTTTTTCAATGAAGGCGCACTTTTGAAACTGGAGTTCGAGGAGCTATACAACGCCCTTTTCGACAATGCCGACCTGTACACGTCAATCGTACAACTACTCAGCGAACACGAATCGGGAATGACAAGCAAGGACATATTCCAGTCACTATCATCGAAGAGCAGCAACATAACCAAGGCGATAAAAACCTTGAAAGGTCCGATATGATAGAGAAATGGCTTCAGTACGGCAACAAACGTCGCGGAGCCGTTTACAGGCTTACGGATTTCTTTTCGCTGTTCTATTTCAAGTTCCTTGCCGACAACCTCTCACACGATGATGAATGGTGGAGCAATCATCTTGATTCCGGAAATGTATTCGACTGGATGGGTAGCAGTTTCGAGCCTTTGTCTGCATGAGACATCATAAACAGATCAAGTCGGCTTTGGGAATAAGGGGCATGGCTACATCCTTGTCCACATGGCAGGTCAAGCCCAATAAGGAGGAAGGAATGCCCGGCGGACAAATAGACATGATAATAGAGCGGGCTGACCGGATCATACACCTGTGCGAGATGAAATTCTGCATGGACACATACCGTATCAAGCCCGAATACGAACGCCGGTTGCGTGACCGTTCCGGTTTGTTCAGGGAACTTACCAAGACCAACAAGACACTGGTTCATACCTTTATCACGACGTATGGTGTGGCCAATGGCAAGAACAGAAGCATCGTCCACAGCGAGGTGACGATGGACGACCTTTTCAATTCCTGACGATTATGATGATACGGCAAATAACACAACGGTTGCACGAAGTGAACACGCTTCTTGCAACTTACGGACAAGGCGTCTTGTCTTTTGAACAGGCCTTGCCGCCGTCCCTGTTCTATCAGGATTTCAACGACACGAACCTTCTTGTCAAGGAGGCAGCCTGTCTGGTAAAGGAGAACCCCGGACAACTTCTGGACTTTTCTTCTTCCCTTCTTTCGGAAACGAACAAATACCTTTCACTCGACAGGACACCGTTGCAGACAGTGAACTTTGAAGCCCTTTTCGAGGAATATCTAAGCCCCTTTGAACACCGGTACGAGGAAGCGAAAACAGCCGCCACAGAACTTTGGCGCGAGTATTCGGCAATGAGTAACCGGTTGGATTTCCTGCCTCTGGATTCGGAAGAATACAGGTCGCTCGACACGGAGTGCGGAGTAGCAAAGGCAAAATATGACCAAGCTCATGCACACGCAAACCTATCATATAAGGAATGGCAGCAGGAGCGTGACCGGAATTTCTGTGTCTGGTGCTTCAAACCGGTATTCCTCGACGTGCTGGTGGAGCGTCTGCAAGGAATCGCCGGAAGCATCATCTCCGACATCAGACGCGTGAAGGAGGGCAACCCATGAACCGTGCAGGCCTGCTGCAAGAGACCACCGCATGGATGGATACCGTTGACCTCGCCCTGTGCCTGTTCATTTACGAGGTGTGCAACGACTACCAGTTCGAGTATCTGTCGGGCAGCGACTTCGTGAACTTCCTGAACCTGAAACCCACCGAACGGGAGGTCATCGTGCGCCCGAAAGAGAACCTTCGCATCTGTTACATGGTGTTTTCCATCGCCCGTACCATCAGGCCGCGAGAGCGCGGGAAACTCTGGTCGGAAGAGTTCCTGAAACGCTGCGGCATATCCAAATCCTACTACGACAAGCACCGCAGCGATGTTTGCAACAATGCTGCCACCAAAGAGAATCAAGATTTCCGCAAATCCATCGACAAGGCCGTTGAAAACGCAAGACGGCTGAAAGGTACCCCATAACCGCCCGTCGTTTCCCCATTCAGCCCGGTATCTTCCCATTATAGCTATGCGCTATACCGTTCATACACAACGGTATGGCGCATTTTCTTTTCATGCACTTTCCCCATTCGTCCCCCATTGGCCCACCTTGGAGCAAACTTAACTTTGCATCGGAAACAGAAGAAAGGAAAAGTCTGAAAAAACAGCAGATTCCGATTCTACGAAAGTACAAGTAACAATAAAAATGAACGTATATGGAAAGTGAACGTAATTTGATGACCACCACGGAAGCAGCCCGTTACCTCGGACTGAAGCCAAGCTATCTCTACAAGATGATGATGCGCCGCGCAATCCCTTACTACAAGCCGGGCGGCAAGCTGTGCTTCTTCGCCAAGGAAGACCTCGACGCATGGCTGAAACGGGTACGGGTGAAATCGCAGGTCGAGATCGACAGCGAGGCATCCCACTATCTGGTAACACATGAGAAAAACAAATGATTCATCAACCTTTTTTAGAACAATGCAGTTATGGACAATTCAAAGAACATGGAACCGGGTATCAGGAATGCCACGGTTCAGGAATCCCCGAACAAGGAACAGAGAAAGAAAGAGAGCAGACCCGTAATCAGCGCGAAGGCACAGACCATTCTGGACTTTCTTCGCGGCTGTTCCCCCTACGAGGCCGATTCCATACGGGTAATGGTCGGTTACGGGACGGGCAACGGCGATACCGCAACGATTGAGGCGACGGACATGTTGGCTGTCAACCGCTTTCTCAATCACGGGCTTGCCAAAGAAAACGGAACAAGTAACGAGGCCGTGATGAAACACCGTCAGGAACGTGCGCAAAAACTGTAATTATGATGATAATAATGAAAGCAATAGCAACGCCTTTTTGAAAGACTTGCTAACAGGTGATGTTCTGTTAAAGAATGGATATGATGCACAAAATGTTGCTGTAGAATTTTTATCACGGAACTGGTATAGCCTTAATTATGGCATAACGTATCAGGCTGATACTTTCGCCAATATGTCAGAAGGGAAGCAAGCTTTTGTTATTTTGAAATTACTTTTAGATTTTAGCGACAAAAGATGTCCGATACTTATAGATCAACCTGAAGATAGTTTAGACAATCGTGCCATATATAACGAATTGGTAGCATATATTAAACGCAAAAAACGAGAGCGTCAGATAATATTGGTAACACACAATTCAAATGTTGTAGTTAGTGCAGATGCAGAGAATGTAATTGTTGCCAATCAAAATGGTACTGATTCCCCAAATTGGGGCGGTTTTAAATTTCAATATATTCATGGAGCATTAGAGAACACTAAATGCAAAGATAAAACAGATTCACAAATATTATCTTCTCAAGGAATACGAGAACATATTTGTGATATTTTGGAAGGTGGACGCGAAGCCTTTAAAAAGCGTGAACAAAAATACGGATTTAGGAGGTGAGTGCAATCAAGATATATGTATACTCTTCCATATAAACTCCGATGAAGTTGCGGCTTCATCGGAGTTTCCGTTTTCATACATTCGAGATTATTCTTTGCCAACGCCATTTCTGCAATATTCTATAATACCGGGTGAAAATCCCATGTCACCGATTGCGATATGCTGGATATACTCCACATATTCCTGACCTTGAAAATTACTGCTCGTGAGGTTTCTGAAAATCATTTTCATGCCTATTCCGTCATCACTATACAAGATGATTTCTCCGTTCTGTCTGATTGCTTCCATGATAAAAAATTGTTTTTGTGAATACTATCGAAGATTGGGACAAAGGTTTCTTTGCTACTTTCTTTGTCCGCCATCATGCTCACTGAAAGAAAGTAGGCGGCTTTCGCCGCCCCTCGCTCAAAAACGGGTGTAAAGCCCCGTCACCATCGTGAACATTTCCTCCAGCATATCGCAATATATCCCCTCGTGCGATTCAATGTCCTTCGTCTTACACTCGAATGTCTTTTTGCTGAACGTCCTGCGGTAGAAACGCATATTGTAGAGGTCTGCCCCTGCATCATAGATGATGTCAAGACGGTTGGCACTCGTCTTGTTCCTCGCAAGGCTCATGCGTAAGCCGTTGCCCATGTCTATGAAGTCTTTGCTTCCCGTCATGGCGGCAAAGCGTCTGCCACCTATCTGTTCCAAAATTGTCTTTGCTATCATATTCATTCTTCTTTGGGTGTTATGTTTAGGCGGTGCGGACACCGCCTAAACGCTCAATATTCTGTTTTCTCGGCTATTGGTGTGTTCCGTTCCAACCATGTTTTCACACACTCCATATTGTACTCGCTCGTTATGACTGCCGTATGGCTGTCAATGGCGGTAAACCGACTGCTCTCATAGTCCTCTACCCATCCTTTAAGCGTATCCACTCCCCACGCTTCGGCATCGTCAAAGATGCCGTCCAATTCCGCGATAGGTTTGCTGAACTTTACTATCAGCGTTTGGTAGCCTGCTGCGTTCATTGCTTGCCCTCCTTTCCTTCCTTTGCCGTCAGCCACTTGTCCCGTGTGGCTCGGCACTCCTCCAACGTGGGTTTGACACAAGAGAACAATTCTCCGTCCGTGTGGCGGTAGTCGTACTGCACAAGTGTCCGCTTGCGCCTGCCGATACCCGTTTGGAATTTCTCGTACTTCTCCGTACCTGCCTCTGTGCAGGTGCTTACTCCGTTGATGGTCATTCGTGTACTCATAATCGTTGTTTTTAGAAGGTTAGAAATGTACTGACAACACTCTGTTTTGCATCACCATTTCGGGGTTACTCGTGTAACGTTGGTGCAGGTAGAAATGGTGTGAGCCGAAGCCGTAATGAAAATACTTGTCAAGTTCGTTCTTTTCGGCGAAGTCCTTTACACTTGCCCTTAACTGCTCCTCACTCTGACAAAAAGTGAGGAGGTTCATAAACTCAAGGAATATCGTGGGGATTTTATCGTCCCACAAGCAAACCATGCTTTCAAATCTTACTTCCATATTATTCTGTATTATAGGTTGATATTATGCTGCGTTCATACGCTGACGGATAAGTTCGGTATTGTCCTCCACAAGCCGGATGATGCGGTCGTGGTACTCGGTATTGGAATTGCATACCCCTCTGCTCTGTACCACTTTCAGCGTTTTCAGTGACACTTCTATCGTTTCAATCCGTTTGCCGTCAATGGTGGCGGATAGGATAAGGGAGTTTGCCTTGTTGTGATAACCGCCCACACAATGGTGCATTATCCGTCCTTCCTCCACCATTTCCTCCACGCTCTCTATGACCTTGATGCAGATAAGGCTGTCGGAGAACACAAGTCCGAAGAAGATGCCTTTGGCTTTCAGATAGTTCTTCTCGTCCTCAATTGCCTTTTGCCGTTGCTGTTCCGTCCGCTCACGCTCCCTTTGCAGGTTGCGTTTTCTCACCAACTTGTCGTGTTCCGCTTTGAGGTCGGCAGGGCAGACGTATTTCGGGCTGTTCGTGTCCTTACCCAAATGACGCAGGAGGTCTATGGTGTCGCACCATACGGAGCCGTCCGAAATGGTGTAGCCGTTACGGATGCAAATCTTGACGGATGCCCAATATCGCCCCATATCAAAGGAACTACGGATATAGTGGCGCAACATGGCGTATTGCCCTGCTTTCAAGAGTGTTTCGGCTCGGCTGTCAGAAAGGATAGCCGTGAAAAGTTCATACGGCAGTGTGTTGTGATAGTCCCCGTTGAAGCCGTTGCGTTTCAATTCGGGGATGAAACGCTGTCGGGGATAGGTACACATAGGTGCTATATCGTATGCGTGAAGTCTGTTGTTCTTGCGTACCTCCATGTCGCTGTATTCAGACCATTGGTCGTAATACAACATTGACATACCACGCAGTCGGGCAACGGTCGTTGTCTTTCCATCGGGTGAAATCCACCTCTGCACCACTTCATAAATGGAATACTCGGCTGCTTGCCCTGCCTTGTATCGGGACTTGACGAAGAAGAAGCGTATCACTTGGTATTGCTTGCTGGTGGTGACGATGGAGAAGTACTCATTCTCGCTGAGAACGCTCTTTCGGGTGCGCAACGCTTCCAACTGCATACCGCAATGGGGGCAGGTACATCCGCAAAGGGTGTCCGCAAGGTCGTGGTCGCTCTTCCACGAATGTCCGCACTCAGTGCAGATGTTCGTGCCGTCCGCTCTCTTGATTGCGTAATGCTTGAAGCAATGAAGGAAAGCGTATGCCTTTTGCGTGGCGGTCAATCTCGGTAGTCGCTTGCTCAGATGTGCGACTTCCTGCTGTATGCGTGTTCTCGGTTTCATAAGCCTAAATCAAATAATGAGGGTTGTTGTACTTCTTGGGTGGTCGCTTTGGTGGCGGTTCTCGGCTTGTTGCGGTTCTGCAACTTGCGGACTTCCTCGTCTTGGTATTGTCGGATAGCGTTCTGCCGTGCCTCCGCCTTTTCCTCTGCGGTGAGTTCCACCACATGGTTCACGGCTATCTGACACTGGATAGGCTTGCCCACCTCTATCTCGTTCTCGTCATAGTAGTGTACGGCTTGTCCGTATATCTCCCCGTCCGTGAAGCCGTTGCAACCGCTTTTCTGCACATAGTTCAGAATGTAGGTCACGCAATCGTCTATGTTTTTGGCAGGGTTGCGGTAGTTCTTGGCAAAGAGCACATCTTCCGCTGCACGTTGCTCCAAATACATCTGTATCGTTCTCTTGAAATGGTCTGTCGTTTTCATATCGCTATCGGTAAGATTAAAGGGTGAATAACCAAAGGATGAAGCCGAAGAAGGCGATAGTGGAAAAGATTGCCACGATTATGCCTATCGCCACTCGGAACATTCCGTTTACTATCTCTCTGACGATACCCCAAAGGATGCCGAACACCCAAAGGGCGGTGCGCATGATTAGGGCGCATATCGCAAGCCCTATGTATTGCGCCACTTGTCTGAAGTCTGCCGTTGCTGTCATATCTTTGCTGTTTTTGATTTTTTGTTTTTAATGCGGATTCAAGAGCTGAGGGAGTTGAGTTTCAAACTATCTTATCTGCCTCTCGTTTATCCGACATTTTTTTTAATGCGTCTTTCTGTCGCATCGGTCGTTTTCGTTTCGGGTGCTTAAAAAGGTAGGGATTAGGGAATGCAAGGTTTTTCGGGGAAAATACTACCCGCAGGGCTGGAGATTTTTCCCGAAAACAGGAGGCTTGACCTTGCTTTCCCGTCAAATCCCGGAGTTACCTTTGCGCCCAGAACGGAAATGACTGCCTGATGCGACCCACTGAAAGGCGCGAAAATGGAGGTAAACGGAAGTAGAGGCAGATTAGACAGAAAACTTCAAAAGAGAAATCCGTGAAAACTGGAAGCCCCCAACAAAAAAAGAACATAGCCGGTAGCGTGAAACCGGGCAAACCATCTGCAAGGAAGTATGGTTTTATCTGTCTGGCCAGACGTGTCGGGGCGGGCAGATAAAATCATTCTTCCCGGTTTGCCTGCTGTGGGTGACGGCTTGTTCCATTTATGGACAAGCGGTCATACACGGCTTTCCGCTTCCGGCTCAAAAGAACAGCGAAAAAGAAAAATCATCTGAAAAGCCGTAAAAGCACCTCTCTGGCATAAGCACAAAAGAAATGGGTCTTGCCTCATCAGTCTAAACTGTTGCTTAGGCGTGAGGCAAAGCCCTTTTCTCCGCTTATGCAGTAGTCGGCACACGTTCGTTCAAAATCCTTTTGGGCGATGGTGTGCCGACGAATAAAACCGCTTTTACGAAAAAACTTGTATGAGATAGAAAAAAATCAGGGAGATTCATATCAAAATCTCCCGTTTTATTGTTACTTTTGCATACGAAGAGTTCTTTGAAGGTTACGCAACGCGCAGAAGAATAATGCAGCAGATAACTAACCAAATCGTAACCTATTACTATCATGAGCGATTAACATACGCTCATTTCCAATAAAATACACTCTTTTCGTAACTTCCGGAGTCAAAATTACGAAATTTTGTACTGTTTAAATTTTGCAAATAAGACAAAAAATATCTCAAATACGACAAAATACGCGCTTTTAATATTTTAACATATAAACAGCTACATAGTCGCTTCCGTAAATACGACAGATACGTCCGAATAGGTTGTATTCGTTCGCAGTTCGACCGGTAGTTCCATGAGTTGCGACACTTTCAGTGCAATCGCTCGGCTCATATAAATATCATCGTGCTTACCCTCGACAGCCCCATAGCTACCGTCGGGCTTTAACTCATACCACTCGATTTCATCCAACGCCCGCTTGTCGCGTTCGATATAAAGGATTTCGCGCAGGCGTTTGGTCATCTGCGTAACAAGGTCTGTTTTACTGGCAGCGTTCGTGTGGAACCCGTAACGCTTCGGTCGTCCCTCGCGGATCTGTACGGGGTCTGTCCGCGAGAACAGATTATCATAGTGTTCTTTTATCGTGTCGAGAATCGTCAGCGTATGGTCTCCCTCCTGTCCTTTGGGGTCGAGGCTGTTCGCTTCGACGGCCAGCAGTGCATGACAGAACCACTCGGCGACCTGCACGGCCCGCCACACCGTCAAATCTTGGTCGAGGTGAAAACGATAGGTGGCGATACACTCCTCCACACCGCCGTCGATCATCGCCGCGCGGTCGATTACCGAAATCACGCTGTAATCGGCATTGGGGTTACGGCCGCCGATGTCGAGTGCCACCACATAACGATCGGCGATGCGGCGTGAGGTGTCGGGTAATTTCCATACGTAGAAATCACCTGTCGGCGTGGGCACGAAACGAATGTTTTGCAGCACTTCGGGGCCACACGTCGCATCGGCCACCAGCTCGCCGACATAGAGCGGCTCGCGGGTATATGGCCGGAGTTGCCGAACGTAGAGCGGATCGTGCGCGGGGCGCCCGGTGGTCTGGAACGCTTCTTCGGCTGTTGAGGGAAACTCGCTGCACATCTGCCAATCGGTCGAATACTCGCGTCGCTTCTCCCTGTACCAATTCAATCCTTCCAGCGTTGCGCCGGCATGGAATCGCGCCAGCTCGTCGCGTGTCATGGAGTGCACGAACTCCGTCTTTTGCCGCTCGCTGACGAACGGCTTATAATATATGTCTATCTCGTACCATGCCACGAATAACGGCGTATAGGCCGATCGTCCGTCCACCGCCTCGCACCATGTATCGTGGAAAAAGTTGCCGATTCCTTTGGCCGTCGATTCCAGCACGACGACCGTGAACGGCTCGCGCGGCACGGAGCCGAGAATCGTCTGTATCACATCTTCCGGTTTGCGTTCCTTCGTTTTTTTCCACAAACCGACTTCTGACAAATGAGCCATCTTCATATCACCCGAACGGAGGCTGTCAGGCTTCTGCATGGAGCCGATCGAGACGACACAATCCCGATCGACGAGCATTTTATTTTTACTCGAACCTTCGAAATTACAGAATTGAACGGAACATATTTCGACCGGATGCCGCCGGGCCATGCGCGAATACATCGCACGGATCGTCCGCGCCTGATCCTCCACGTCGGCCACGATCACGCTGTTCCATCCCGAACGGTGGAACAGTTGTATCCATGCCATGAACATCTGCACGACCGTACTGCCGCCCCATTGCCGGGCTTTGAGCAGCACGATGCGCACGGGCTTTCCCGTGAACAGGTCGCAAAGAAGGATACGCACTAATTTAAGCTGCGCCCGCCGCAGCTTGAACGGCACGAGGCGCCCGACGTCTTATCGAAAATCTTGACGCACGAAATACACCAAAACTCGAAATCGTACACGGCACGCAGCCGGTGGACGGTTCCGTACATCGTGCCGAGGTCGATGCCTTCTGCGGTGGCATAACATCCGACCCCGCCGGCAGCAATAATAGCGGCGACGGTCGGTGTCGCAGCCATATAAGCAGGGATAAGTACATAACTGTCCGGTGTGAAATAGAGCCGGACACGTTCGATGGGCGACCCTTCGCCGGTGAGAGGATTGTACGGGGCGAAAAGTCGCTTTACCCGAATTTCATTCTGCGCCAGTATTGCCCGGACATCAGATGCGTCCGTTGATGATGCGCCGGACATAATTCGGACTTAACCCGATCACGGGGTCTTTGCATATCATATCCACGAAATAAGTCTTGGACAGATATTTCAGCCGTTCGGGATTCTCGGCCCGTTCACGTGCGAGCATCTCTTCGTAACGGCGGCGTATTTCGTTGTGTCTCTTCAAAATCTTTTCGGGAACCTCGTCCCGCACCCGTTTTCCTTTGCTCATAGTGATATGTTTTCTGCGTTCATCGCAATAATAGTGATAATTATAACTTCTTGAAAATTAACAAACAACATACTTTTACAGCAGAATATATCACGCACAAAATCAATCGGTAAAAATGCAGGAAGAAAACACCGTTCAAGAACAGGAACAAACGCCGCACGTCTCGCGTGTGCGCGAATACATGACGGCCAAATTCCCTGACCGGGAATTCGGCGACGACGACGAACTGGAACAGGCACTCTACGACTACCTCACACAAAGCGACAAAAAGATCGCAGGCCACGAGGCGGCCAACAAGACAATTATGGAGGTCGTACAAGCCTATCCCGAATTTGCGCAGATCATCGAAGATGTGGCCAACGGAATCCCCGTACAGGTCGCTATCGCCCGGCAGTTCGATTCATCGGAGTTGGCCGTGCCGGAGGGAGAGCCGGACTACGAAGCCTACAAACAAGCCGCCGAGGAACGCACCAAACGTCTCGCGGACATGAAAGCCCGTGTCGAAACCCGCGAAAAGAATATGGCCCGAAGCAAAACGGATGTCGATGCGTTCTTCGCCGAACAAGGATTGAGCGAAGAAGAACAGCAGCGATTCGTCGCATGGGTGGACAACGAAATCCTCGCCAACCTGCTCGACGGCAAGGTGAACAAAGAAATCCTTACGAAACTCTATCAAGGATGGGTGTACGATACGGCTGTCGCCGAGGCCCGCGAGACAGGTAAGGTCGAAGGACGCAACGAACAAATCGAGACCCGCCGTGTACGAGCGCAAAAGACCGACGGACTGCCGGCAGACGGCGGCGGCGTTGAGGCAACATCTGCCTCCGAAACGGACAAAGATATAATCGACGAGGTGATAACCCGCCGCAACAAACGAAGATTCTAATCAATTACCGACAATATGAAAAACAACAAATTTCTCTACGGCCTGTTCGCCGTCTGCGCATGTGCTGTAAGTGCGTATCTGTTTCATGAACTCCTCGCATGGTTCGCGCCGGACGATCTGGGCGGGGTTCTCGTGGCTGCCGGCAGCGCAGCGGCGACCGCCGAGCAGACGATGAGAGGCACGGTTCTGACCACCAAGCCGCCGAAAGAGGACGGGACGGCTGAGGAACAGGACATCAACCGCCCGACGATTTCCAAGAAGATCACAAAGATCAACCCGTCGCTGTTTCCGATGGATACAATCCTGCGGGAAATCGAGACCGTCCCGTGTAAATCGGTCGAATATCAGTATTACAGCGTGCGCGGACGCGGTGTGCAAAGTAAGATCAAAACGGCCTACGCCGTCTCCGGCGAAGCGAGCGGAGCGAAGCAAATCACCGTAACGAACGCGCACATCTTCTCGGTGGACGGCAACGTGCTGTTTCCGACCTTCGAGGTCGATAACGACACGAAGGTCGCCTCTCCCGTCGCATCGGGCGGCATCTCGCTCAATCCGCTCATCTGCCACATCGTCGCCACAGACGCTATCAGCCAAGACAAAATCACGATTTTCCCGCTCAACGCGGCAACGCTGCCCGCGCTGCCGGCCGATACGCCGCTCTATCGTCTCGGCGTCGCCAAGCACGAAAACGCGGGTATGTCCGAAGACCCCAGCCAGATGCCGTACAGCGACAGCAACTACTGCCAAATCCACATGACGACCGTATCGGAAGGTCTCTACCAGAAACTCACCGAGAAAGACGTACAGTTCGGGCTGCTCGACATGAAGGAACAGGCGCTTCTGGATTTCCGCATGACCAACGAGGCCGATGCGCTGTTCGGAGTGAAGCAGCAGATCGTCGATCCCATTTCCCGAAAGGTGAAATACATGAGCGACGGGATGCTCCGCAAGATCGACAAACGCCTCGACATGGGGGCCGAGAGCAAGATCACCAACGACCTTATCTACGGCTGGGCCTCGGACATCTTCTGCGGCAACAACGGCAGCGAACGCCGCGTCATGTTCTATGGCAAAGACTTCGGCCGCCAGATCGCGGGGGCCTCTACCGTCGTCAAACAGCTCGAAGCCGGTAATACCGAGGTCGTGTTCGGTATCACATTCCACCGTATCGCCACGCCCGATGGAGAGCTGCTGATGAAGCCCCACGACCTGCTGAACGAATACGGATACAGCAAGGCCGCGATCGTGATCGACCCTGCGAATATCTATCGTGCCGAGCGCAAACCGCTGGAAGCGACGGAACTCGAACGCGATAAGGTCGGACTTTCCCGCTCGACGGACGTGCGAATCGACGAAAGCCATACGCTCGCAGTTCTCAACCCCGATACCCATGCGGTTATCACGGTAAAATAAACACACCGTAGCAGATGTACGACCTCTGCTGCCTAAACAGACCTACGACATGGCTACATTCTATGTACTCAACAACAAGAAATACCGCACGTCCGTCCGCCTTCGGGACGGACGTATGGAAGCGATCCGTTTCGAGCCGGAGGTTTATTTCGGCGGCATTGGCGAGAGTACCTATACCACCTCCGACCCGGAGGTTATCGAAGCTCTCAAAAAACATTATGCCTACGGAACTACTTTCTGGGAAAAGGAGCCGACCGCAGAGGCCGACACTTCGGCACCGAACGACATACCCGTCGATTTGGAAGCGCTACTGCCCGACCCTGACAACGCGATTCGGGAGGAAACCATAACGTCGGTGGCATCCGCCCGGGCATGGCTGCAAGCCAATCTCGATTACGTCGTTCCGGCAGGCATGAAGAAGGACGACATCAAAATCGAAGCGGCGAAACGAAACGTACTGTTCATCCAATGGTAGGAATGCGCAAATACATCATCACAAAGGCACTGCGGTGCATCGACGAGGTTTACCCCGACGATAACGATGCCAACGGGCCGCACTTTCCGTTGGAGGAGTTCATCGACGAAGCGGGCAGGCGGGTGTTGCTGGCTGCTCCGCTGCACGTAATCCCGAATCGGGCTGCTCTTACGGAGTGCGTGTTGAGGCCGCACACCGACGGAAGCGGCGAAATCGACCTGCCGGACGATTTTCTCAAACTCGCACGCTTGCGTATGGAGGGCTGGCAGCGTCCGGTGCTGGCGGCGATTCCGGAAGAACATCCCGCCGCCCGACGTCAGTATCACCCCGTAACGCGGGGCGGTACGGCAAAACCCGTCGTACTGCTTACACACGGTGGGACACGGCTCCGGTATTTCAGCGTAACAGAGGCACAGCACCGCATCGCCGAAGGTGAATACATCGCTTACACGAGCCTCGACGACACCTACCCCGAACGGCTCGCAGAGACTACGGCATGGATGCTCGGAGCATTGGTATTAGGCGTGGCCAACGATGCAAACGGAGCGAAAACGGCCGAGGCACGCGCAATGGAAATACTCTCTGCATTATGAAATTCGACGTGAAGATAGACTGCATGGCGCTGTTCAACGAGTGCATGGATCAAACGCTCATCGACTACCGCAACCGCACGACAGAAACCGGACAATCCATCGCGGCGACGCATACGCTCGACCGGTCGCTGCTCGATACGTTCTACGTCAATCTTCACAGCGTGTCCAAGGCCCTCCGTACAGCCCTCCGAAAACAGGTCTGCGAGGTGCTGTTCATCCCCGACCTGTTGCAATATCGGGTGTACCTCGACCCCGGCATACCACCGGAGAGTATCGCAGTTGAGGTAAAAGACGCGCTGAAATACGGGATGCTCTGCTGGTGGTACGGCGGGCGGGACATTCCGCTGTTCCAACTTTACCGCTCCTTATACGAAACCACAGTAGAAAGGCTGCGCGACCAGATACGCAGTACCCATACCGAAAGACCTTACCGCATATTATGATTACGCGCGAAAACAAACTCTTCCGGCTGTCATGGCTCAAATCCAACCTTTTCCGTGCTACGAGTACGGAGACGGCCTACAACGCCCGCATGTTAGAAAACGAGACAGGGCAAGATATGTTCGACCGATACGCCATGACGATCGACGAGCGCCCCTTCTTCGACGAGCACATCGCGCAAGCGTTGCTCGCCCTGTTGCATCATTTCCGACGCATTGTACCGGACTGCCAGCCGATAACGACCGAGGGCGACGCATGCGGCCTTACGTTCGCAGCCCGCGTAAGCCGCGACGAAGATGAATTTTACAGCCACGCAGAGCTGCAAGGCGTCGAACGGAGCGCCACCGAAATATTGCGCTACTATATACTCGCCGAATGGTATTTGTCGATTCGCGCCAATGATCTGTGGACTGCCTATACACAAAAACTCACCGCAGCCGTCGCCACGCTGTCGTCCTACCTGTTCCGGTTTTACCGTCCCGTATTACGACGCGCCCATCGGGTATCTCCGTGCCCCGAAGAATATTCGCAGCACGGAGAAATACAAATCATTGACGCAGGTTTGGTTTGACCAATGGAAAAACGACTTATACATGGTTCATTATTCAGCGGCATAGGAGGGTTTGATTTAGCCGCAGAATGGGCAGGAATGGTAAATGCCTTCAACTGCGAAATCGACCCGTTCTGCCGTCGTGTATTAAAGTATCATTTCCCAAATGCGGAGCAATATGAAGACATTCAAAAAGCGGATTTCAGTAAGTGGACAGATCGCATCGACGTCCTTACCGGTGGATTCCCCTGTCAGCCGTTCTCGCTCGCAGGAAAACGCAAAGGGACAGAAGACGACCGCTATCTATGGCCCGCAATGCTCGACATTATTCGAATTGTTCGACCCCGCTGGATCGTGGCAGAGAACGTTCTCGGAATTGTTAATTGGTCGAAAGGATTGGTATTCGACACGGTGTGCTCTGACTTGGAAACGAACGGCTACGAAATACAACCGTTCATTATTCCGGCTTGCGGTGTCGGTGCTCCCCACCGCAGAGACCGAATATGGTTTATTGCCCACCGTACAGACACAAGGCTTGAAGCATTGCGAGAACGGTCGAACGAAGTTCATGCAAACAGACTTGCTTCCGACTCCCCATGCCTCGGACGCATCACGCGGAGGTCAAAAAGTAACCGGACTATACAAGAGGAAAAAATCGGGTCTAACATATATGTCCCTATTGAACGATCTGGCAGTAAGCGGACTTTTACCAACCCCAACAGCGAACGATGCTGTCAATTCGTCGATTCCACCTTCGCAAATCGACAGGGGCAGTCTTGTCGGAACTCTTATGCGGGGGATGCTTCCGACACCAAAGGCAAACGATTTCCGGAGCGGAATGGCCAACCGAGTAGGGACGGTTCATACTCAACAGCTCAACGACACAATTGCATACCGGACTGGAAAAACTTCCCGGCTCAATCCCCTGTTTGTGGAAGAAATGATGGGCTTTCCGACTTGTTGGATCCTGCTGCCGTTTTTGCAAATCCGTCATTGACCGACACCGAAACCCCGTTCCCAGATGGCGCATAGAAGCTATTAAATGCTACGGCAATGCTATCGTCCCGCAGGTAGCTTATCGAGTACTGCATACGATCCGAAACTATATAAATGCTCAACTACAATAATATATGCAACTAAATATTATCCACAATACGGACGCTTTGAACGGACTGAAATTGCTTCCCAATGAATCGGTGGACTGCATCGTTACGTCGCCTCCCTATTGGCAGATGCGGGACTACGGCATCGGCGGAATCGAGTGGCCGGACGGTTGGTTCGGACAGTTGGGTTTGGAACCTACACGCGATAGTTACATAGCGCATTTGTGCCATATCTTCGACGAGTGCCGTCGAGTATTGAAATCCTCCGGTTCATTGTGGGTAAATTTGGGAGACACATACAGCAATCCGCCTAAATACAACCGACCGCAAAAGATCGAATGGCACGAACATTCAAAAAACAATTCATGCCTAAATAATCAACAGGTCGATACGGCACGCCTTCGTATCCTCCGTAAATCATTGTGCAATATTCCGAATAAGTTTGCCGATGAAATGATCTTCCGCGAGTGGATTCTGCGCAATGAAATCATTTGGCATAAACCGGCCTGCATACCGTCAAGCGTCCACGACCGCTTTACGGTAGATTTTGAAGATATTTTTCTTTACCAAAAACTGCCGTTATTACTTTCAACAGCAATTCGAACCTTATGCCCCTGCAACGTTCATCCGTTATCAGAGGCCCCATAATCTGAGTGGAAAAGGAATAGAATACCGGAGAATCAGCGGACGGCCCAAAGGGAAAATCGACATAAATCCTCACGGACGGAATATGCGGTGTGTATGGCGCATCCCGTATGAACCGAGTAAAGAGGCGCATTATGCCATGTATCCAATGCGATTGGTCGAAATTCCAATTAAAGCCGGATGTCCCGAAAGCGGAATCGTCCTCGACCCTTTCATGGGTAGCGGCACGACGGCCGTCGTAGCACGACGATTAGGAAGAAAATACATCGGATTCGAGCTGAATCCCGACTACATCGACATTTGCCGGAAACGGCTGAAACAAGGCAATTTATTTTCATAAAACCACATCAAATGGAAAATCACGAAATTTTGCGATACATCGTCGATCTGACCGGTATAGAAAGCCGTGCATTTCATCGGGCACTCCTGCTCGAAGCAGTCGTTTGGTGTGCGATGATCGGCGCCGTGATAATCGACTTTACGACCGGCATCCGTAAAGCAAAAGTATTGAAAATACCCAGAGACAGTCATGGTTTCAGACGTTCGTTCTCGAAATTCGGCGACTACGGGAAAGTAACGGGAATGCTCATGTTATTCGACCTGCTGGCTATTCTGTTCGGCATCTATTCGCTTCCGTATGCCTCCGGCGTGGCGGCCGTGGGTGTCGTCTATACCGAGTATCGTTCCGTCCGCGAAAATCTCAAAGCGATAAAATCCTCGGCGGTGGAGATGACAACTATCGTAGAGTTGTTGGCCAAAGCCAAAGACCCTAAAAAGATAACCGAACTATTGCTCCAATACAATGAGGTGAAAAATAACGCCAGCCGGCAACAACCTAAAAATAACGATACGAAATGAAAATCTTGATCGACAACGGGCATGGCCGCGCCACGGCCGGAAAACGCTCTCCCGTATGGCCCGACGGGAAACAACTCTTCGAATACGAATTTAACAGGGACATCGCCCGACGAGTGCATGAGGCGCTGACCGCACGCGGGGCCGACAGCGTGCCGGTCGTTCCCGAAATCGACGATATTCCGCTGGCGGAACGCACCCGCCGTGTGTGAACGAGATCGCCGCACAGGTCGGCCCGGAAAATTGTCTGCTCGTCTCGATTCATGCCAACGCCGGAGGCGGCACGGGATGGGAAGCGTGGACATCCGTCGGAGAAACGGAAGCGGATAACTATGCGACGATCTTTTACGAAGAAGCCGCCCGTGCATTTCCCGAACAGAGGATGCGTATGGACACGACGGACGGCGACCCGGACAAAGAGGCGCATTTTTATCTGCTCCGACATACGACCTGCCCGGCCATTATCACCGAGAATTTCTTTATGGACACGGAGGCCGATTGCCGGCTAATTCTCTCGGAGGAGGGCCGCAAACATGTAGCCGATATGCACGTTTCGGCGCTGCTTCGCTGTATCGAATATCACCGAAACAAATAACCTGTCACTATGAAAATCTATTACGATTCCAAACTCGCAAAGAGCCTGTTGTTCGGCTCGTTCAAAACCTGCATGTTCTTCGGCGTCGTGCTGACCGAGTACACCGCATTGTCTGAAAAAGTGAAACGGCATGAGGGGATTCATGTGCGGCAATATTGGGAATGTCTCGCCGCCAGCGTCGTATTGTGGTTTCTTCTCCATGTAGGATCCGCGTTGCTGGGCGGCCATGTATCCGCATGGTGGCTGTTGTTCGTGCCGACGACCTTCTACCTGTTGTATGGGGTCGAATGGCTGATTTCTTACGTCTATCACATTCTCCGAGGCGATGCACGCGACCGATGGAACGACGCAGCCTACCACGCTTCCGCCTTTGAGATGGAGGCATACGCGCACGAAGCCGAGGCCGATTACCTGTCCTCGCGCCGTTGGTTCGCGTTCGTCAAATATTACGGAAAACTCTGATACATCATGAAACGCGCCTTACTCATAGCCTCGCTCTGCATGGTAAGTTGTTCACCCAGCAGGGTATTGGTGCAAAGCCGCCAGACCGATAGCGTGCGGATAGACGAGAAAATCCGGATTCGAACGCAAATAAAATATGTTCCGGTCATCGTACATATTCCCGATCAGCAAACGAGCGTAATAGCCGAGCCATCCGATACATCGCACCTCGAAACGAAATATGCCGCCTCCGATGCCTTCATACGTCCCGACGGAAAATTATATCACGACTTACGGAATAAGCCGCAAGAGAAGTCCGAAATCGTCCCCGTCGAGATTACGGACACAACGGCGACGAGTACGATCGTCCGGCAGGAACAAGAGCGGATCGAAGTACCCGTACCGATGCCCCTCACATGGTGGCAGCGGTTCTGGAACATGTCGGGAAAATCGCATGGGGACTGCTGGCCGGAGTGATTATCGGAATCATCGTGCGACGAAGATTATAGTTATGGAGAGTTGCCGTGCCCATACGATTATTGCAGGAACGAGCTTCGCCCTGCTGATTACCGCGTTGAGGGACGACGTGGAATTACCAGAGGAATTGCCCGAAACGATTCCCTCTGCGTGGCTCGACAACCTCGACCGTTACCGCATCGTACTGTTGTTATCGACATCCAAACACGGCCCGAAAGCGATTGCCGGAACCGCTGCGGAATACGAACTGAAAATCGAGCGACGCGACAGCGCTCGCTACTTCGTAAATATTCCGGCCTCGGCGACCGAGGAAATGGAGGAAGGCGAAATTGTCCTTACCGTCGAATTACATGATACGCAGACCGATACGGTAATGAAAGCCGAACGGCGCACGGTTCCGCTTGTCAAAGCAAGGCTATGAAACTACTCTGCATATTGCAACAAGGCGATTTGTCCGTAACCGACGGCTCGGCTCTTTCTCACCGACTTTATTTCGACTTCGCAAACCGCATAGGCATCGACGGGAAAGACGGTGAAGATGGAACAGACGGATTGACGCCGGAAATCGGCAAGGATGGAAATTGGTGGATCGGAGGCCGAAATACCGGAGTACCGGCCGTCGCATTCCGCAGTTACGCATCGCTGGCTACCTTCCCGAAACAGGGGAATAACGACATGCTCTATCTGGATGAATCAACGAACCGGTTTTATCGCTGGGACGCGCCGGCACAAAACTATCGCACGGTCGGCCCCGACTACAACGACATCAAAATAATCGACGGCGGAAACGCACAATTCTAAACTACATGGCCACGATAACGGTAAAAAGCAAAATCATCGTCCGCAACGATACCGAAGCGAATTGGGTATCGGCGAATCCCGTGCTGCTGAAAGGCGAAGCCGGATATAGTACAGACAAACTCTACCTCAAATTCGGCGATGGCTCGACGAAATGGAACGACCTCCCCAAATTCGGCGGACAATCCGTTATCATTCAGAGCACGGCGCCTTCGGATGGAAGCCAACATACCTACGAGGAGGGGACATTTTGGATCGACCTTTCTGCGTCCTCTCCCGAAATCTACATATTGATCCAACGGGAGAGCGACAACCGCGAGTGGCTCCAACTCATCACGGCCGAGGCTCTCGCAGCAAAAGGGGCGATGCTGGCAAAGGATTTTGCAAAGGAAAGCGAAGCCGGTGCCAAGACCGGATATGTCGATAAGGCACTCTCAGCCGACAAGCTCAAAACGGCCCGAGCTGTTACATTGGCAGGAGCCATCACGGGAAACACGACCTTCGACGGTAGTAAGGACATATCTATCGAAACATCGTTGAAACCACTCGAAGAACAGGACATCCCTGAGCTGTCTTTATCTAAAATTAAAGACGCAGGAACGGCGGCCGCGTGCAACACGGGCACCGAAGCAGGACAAATACCCGTAATCGGGGAGGGCGGAAAGCTCAACGAGGCACTGATCCCTCAGCAAACACTTACGACCGACAATGTGAACGAGGGCAAAAAAATCTTTACTATACGAATGAGCGAGTAACCAATTACTTGCAAGACACCGCAAACACCTTTGTAATGGATGGAGGAAACGCATGATGAATGAACTGATAACCATACACACCCGATTTCAACACAGGCGGGCGACAGCGGCTCGCTGGGCAGAAGTCAATCCCATATTACGGGAAGGAGAACTCGGCATAGAACTCGATACACGGCGTATGAAATTCGGCGACGGCGTAACGAGGTGGAACAGTCTGGAATATTGCTCGAAAGAGATTCTTCCGGCATCGGCCACAGAGCTGGGCGGGATAAAAGCCGAGGGGAAAACCGACGGATACAGCGTCGAAGTACGCATAGACCCCAACACACACAAATTATACGTGCCAGACTATCCCCAAATTCCAAAACTCGGAGCCGTAGCAACCAGCAACGACTACAATGACCTCAATAACAAACCCGATATTCCGGCCCCATATTCGCTGCCCGCAGCATCGGAAACCGTACTCGGAGGCATAAAGGCCGCAAGCAAAACCGTGGAATATACCGTTGAGGTAAAGAAAGACCCTGCTACGCACAAGCTCTATGTCCCGGCATCAACGGTATCGGGAGAATCGCCCGATAACGGAATATTGCCCGGACTAATCGTGAAAATAAGTTACAAACGACAGGATAAAAGCACACATTTTACGAACGAGACAGCGGCAATAATGAACGGCGACATTTATTTCCGTCCGCTATGCAGTCTCGAACATTTCAATCGAATCTTACCCAACTTATATATCGGGCTGGCAAGGTGTAATTCCCGTTCACATAAAATAATCATGCAAAAGCCCACAAAAAAACAAATAGGTTGGCATATCGTGGGAAACCCGTCCTATAAACTTTCTTCACAAGAACGGTATCCGCAGAAAACCGTATTTACCGAAAAATTCAATGACCACCCACGTTGGACATGGAACGACACAGTACCAGTGGCTGTCGCCGACTTAATTTCGGAATATCACGGAGAATGGATCAAGTTTCCGTATGATCTGGAAACGATTGCCAGACGTTTTATTTATATGTATCAAATACAATATCAGACACCAAAAATATATACGGTTCTTCCGATCGACACGCTACAAGGGACACAAGTTAAAGACGGTTTCCTTAAAATAAGTACCATTCGTCGCAGAGTATCATTGGATATGTCTCGAACTACGGCAAGCGATTTTTACGCCTCGGTAAACCTCGGATTGTGTTTTTGTCGGTCCGAGACCGAGCCGCCGCATTTACAACGAACATTATTAGGACCAATTCTGCCTCAACGAGTGATAATCGTCCGTAAATACGGTCTCAACAAAGTTTACTATTTGATGAAAAGCCCTGAAAGAAGAAGTCGCATCACAAAATAGGTCTCCAAGAGGGAGCGCAAATGTATCGGTTAAGACTGGATGCTGAGCCATCTGTCATTGGTAAAAACTGGAACCCCGAAAGGCGGTACTGTCATTGGTTAGAACTGTTTGCTACACCCTCTTGGTTTTTATTTATTTTTGAGATCACTCCGATTCTACTCATCTAAAAAAATTCTTGCCCGCAATATTTGGTATTTTGGCATTTTTGCCTTACTTTTGTTCCCGCTTCCCGATTATGGGGTATAAGCAGGCCCGGAGAGGTGGGTGAGTGGCTTATACCACCGGTTTGCTAAACCGGCGTGCGAGGTAACTCGCACCACGAGTTCGAATCTCGTCCTCTCCGCAAAATGAAAACCACCGATTTTTTCGGTGGTTTTTTCATATCCAAAAGGTTTTCTAATAGTTTTCCAAAAATAATTTCATCCCGATATTTTCTACATAGATACATAATTTTCCCTATCATATTATTTGCATAATATAAATTTATAACTTACTTTTGCAGTGTAAGATACAAGCACGAGAACAGACACAAAAAATCGCAAGAATTATTTGTATAAAATTTTTCAGTTCTCCGGTTTGCTAAACTGACGTACGGGATTACTGTACCGGGGGTTCGAATCCCCCACTCTCCGCAAATTAAGATTTTACAAATAAAAAAGGTTACGACAGATGCGTAACCTTTTTATTTTTCCAGAGCGTCTGCAAGCGAGTTCCCGCACTCCGGAAAAGTGAAAAAGTATCCGTGTAAAGAGCGGATTCCGTTTATTCATCGACTTTGCAGGGACTCTTCCATTATGGGAAGGACGAGCGGCACGTGGTAACACGAAGTCAATCCCCTTCTCTCCGCAGAACAAAAGATACCCGGATGGACCGGGAAAACGATAAAACAGGATTGAGTTTACTCCGACCCTATTTTTTTATTCGAACAACGACGTAAAGTTATCTTCTCAATCGGTGCAAAAAGCCCACGCACGCCAACGGAAAAAAATCAAATCCGATCGTTGTCATTCATCTCCCGGCCATAGCGGATTGCCTGCGCCCGGATCCTCTATTCGAAGATACTTTCGCTACCTTCCGATAAAATCGGGAAATAGGGTTTCCAATACAAACGCAGGCTATTCAACCGAAAAACAGAGGGATAACCTCAACAAACCAGATCGGATAATTACACAGACCGTTCCAAAACCAGGCTTGTCAGGCGAAATAGCGGAGGCAGAAGCCAATAGAACAAAAAACCCATTGGATTGCATATTAAGACACAACAAATGCGTTTTTCAGTCGTAAAAGCTTGAAATATAGACTTTTTTCCGGGGAAAATTGCGCTTTTTTGTTTGGTTATTACGCGAATAAACTCTACTTTTGTAATCGGAAATGACCTGCCAGGCAAGACAGGCTTCTGTTTCCAGAGGTTCGGTGTCGTTTCTGGGTCAGAAACAGAGATCCCGGGTGCCGAAAACAGAATCGCACACGATTCGTTCTGCGGCCAACCTTTAGTTGCTGCGCGGTGGAAATCACACAAAAACCGCGGGGGATTGTGGAGTATGCCCTTTTCACAAATACGGTACATACTTTTAGCACACCGCTCCTCCGAGAAAACAGACACAGGGCAGCGAATCGATACGCCACTGAATCCTCTTCCGACCTCGAAAGATCTGCAAAAGAGTTTTACGGTCGGATTCGGCAAAACCGGCGCACCTGCCTACGGCCGCAGGAGAAAAGGAATCGGACCTGCAAACAAGATCGACAGACGAAGGGCGCCCCCGGAGCGATGCAATTACGATTTCGGGACATTCGGCGGGACCTAACACCGCCTCCAAATTATGTCAGACAAAAACGGCGAAGAGTGCTGGTATGCACTGAAAGTATTTTTTATAACCGGGTATTCGAACTCGAAAAACAGCTCTCGCAGGAAGGAGTGCGGAGTTATATTCCCCTGCTCCACGAAGACACCGTCGCCGGGGACAAAAAGATACGGAAACGCAAACCGGCCGTTTCGTCCCTGATGTTCATCCGCCAAAGCGAACACTATCTGCTCGAATTGCAGGACCGGATGAAAGCGAGTTGTCCGTTCATGGCCTACTTCGACCGGGAAACGAAAAAACCGGCAGTCATTCCGGACCGGGAAATGGAGCTGTTCATGCAGATCACTTCCGCCGACACTTCCGACCTGGAATATTTCAGCGACGAAGCGATCGACTACCGTTCCGGCGACAAGGTCCGGGTCACGGGCGGCCCGTTCAAGGGAGCCGAGGGGTACATCAAGCGGATCCGGGGCAACCGCCGCCTGGTCGTCGCTCTGGAAGGCATCATCGCCGTAGCGACGACCTACATCCCGGGACGTTTCCTGGAAAAAATGCCCGAAAACTGACCTTCGCGCCTCGAACAATGAAAGTTGCACGGTAATTGTCGGAAAACGGGACAGCGGTCCTGCGGGTCTTAAACCCGACGCCCTGTTCCGTTCCGAATACGGCCCGCTTCGAAAATCGACAGATTACAACATACACGACAAGAGCTGACGAACAATCAGTCCTTTGCAAAATATTTATTCTAACGAACCATGTACCGTCTGATAGAAAAATTACACCTGGAACGCTATCTGAACACCAGATTGATCCTTGCGATCGACCTGGCGGTATCGGGGTTAGCCTCCTTATGCGCACTGGTGTCGGTGAAGCTGCTGCTGCACCTCAATATCTCGGATTACACCCTGTTATGGCTTTGTTGTTCGGTCGTTTATTCGTTCGTCACCTTCTATCTGCTGAAAACCTATCACTCCGTCATCCGCCACTCCACGCTGCGGGAAATCGCAAAATTCGTCGTGGCGGTCATCGGCAAGGAGCTCCTGTTGGGGCTGACCATTCTGCTCTACCCGCCTACACCGCTGTTCGGTATGCATATGCTGGCTCTGCTGCTGTTCGATCTGCTGCTGACCCTTTGCGGTCTGATCCTGATCCGGGTAGCGATGATTATCGTGTACGACCTGGTCAAAAACAACCTGAAATCCCGCAAACAGCGCCAGTTGGTGTTGGTTTACGGATTAAGCGAAAAATCGGTATCGCTGGTCACCCGCTTGCAAAGTTCTCCGCATTACAAGGTCGTAGGGTTCCTGACTTTCGGCCGGAGAATGAAAAACCACACCATCGCGGAGTGTCCGGTCTATTATTTCGAAAATGAATACAGCATTCGATACCTCCGGCAACGGTACGACATCGATGCCGTGCTATTCCCGACCAACGAAGAGGCACAGGCCGAGCAGGAGCGCCTGATCCGCTACTGCGTCGAAAGCAATCTGAAAATCCTGATCGCACCGCCGATCGACGAGGTCATCGACGGCAAGATCATGCGGCAGTCGATCCGCGAAATCAAGATCGAAGATCTGCTGGGGCGCCCCGAAATCAAGATTTCACTGGACGAAATCCGAGCCAATTTCCGAGAGAAAACCGTTATGGTCACGGGCGCTGCCGGTTCGATCGGCTCGGAGCTGTGCCGCCAACTGGCATCGTTCGGGATCAAAAAACTGATCCTGTTCGACAATGCCGAAACTCCGATGCACAACCTGCGGCTCGAACTCGAAGAGCGCTTCCCGAAGCTGGAATTCGTCCCTGTGATCGGAGACATCCGGCTGCCCAATCGGTTGGATTTCGCTTTCCGCACGTTCCATCCCCAAGTCGTATTTCACGCCGCCGCTTACAAACACGTCCCCCTGATGGAGGAAAATCCCTGCGAAGCAGTGCTGGTCAATGTCATCGGCACACGCAACGTCGCTCTGAAATGCTTGGAGTACAACGTCGAAAAGATGGTGATGATCTCGACCGACAAGGCCGTGAATCCCACCAATATCATGGGCTGTACCAAACGCCTGGCCGAAATTTACGTACAGTCGCTCGGGCTGGCCATCGAGCAGGGAACGATCGAGGGGGCCACGAAGTTCGTAACCACCCGTTTCGGAAACGTCCTCGGCTCGAACGGCTCGGTAATCCCGCGTTTCCGCGAACAGATCGCCAAAGGCGGACCGGTGACGGTCACCCATCCGGACATCACCCGCTTCTTCATGACCATTCCCGAGGCCTGCCAGCTGGTCATGGAAGCCGCAACGATCTCCACAGGCAATCAAATCTGCGTTTTCGATATGGGTAAATCGGTGAAAATCGCCGACCTGGCCAAACGCATGATCGAACTGGCCGGATACGAACCCGGCGAAGAGATCAAGATCGAATACACGGGACTGCGTCCGGGTGAAAAACTGTACGAGGAGGTACTCTCGAACACCGAAAATACGATCCCCACGACACACGACCGGATACGTATCGCCAAAGTGCGCGAATACGACTACGCCGAAGCCTGCGCTGCGACCGGGCAGCTCGAGCAATTCGCAAGAATGGTAAACGTCCCGGATACGGTCTGCCTGATGAAAAAGATCGTCCCGGAATTCAAATCGAAAAACTCCGAATTCGAACGCTTCGACAAAGTGCAGCCCGCATAAAACATAAATCATCACTATCCTCAATAACCATGAAAGGAATCGTACTGGCCGGAGGCTCCGGCACCCGTTTATACCCGATCACCAAGGGTGTTAGCAAACAACTGCTCCCGATCTACGACAAACCGATGGTTTACTACCCCATCTCCGTCCTGATGCTGGCCGGAATACGCGATATTCTCATCATTTCCACGCCGGCTGACCTTCCGGCTTTCCGGCGTCTGTTGGGCGACGGATCGGATTACGGCGTACGGTTCGAATATGCCGAACAGCCTTCGCCCGACGGACTGGCCCAGGCGTTCCTGATCGGCGAGAAGTTCATCGGCAGCGATTCCGCCTGTCTGGTTCTGGGCGACAACATCTTCCACGGCTCGGGTTTCTCGACGATGCTCCGGGAAGCGGTCCGCACGGCCGAAGAGGAGGACAAGGCCACCGTATTCGGCTACTGGGTCGATGATCCGGAGCGTTACGGCGTGGCGGAATTCGACGGAAACGGCAACTGCCTTTCGATCGAGGAAAAGCCGGCCAATCCCAAATCCAACTATGCAGTAGTGGGACTCTACTTCTATCCCAACAAAGTGGTCGATGTGGCTAAAAAGATCAAACCTTCGGCCCGAGGCGAACTGGAAATCACGACTGTAAATCAAGTCTTTCTGCAAGACAACCAACTGAAAGTCCAAACCCTCGGACGCGGCTTCGCATGGCTCGATACGGGCACGCACGACTCGCTGGCCCAGGCCTCGATTTTCGTCGAGGTGATCGAAAAGCGTCAGGGGCTGAAGATCGCTTGTCTGGAAGGCATCGCCTACCGCATGGGCTGGATCTCGGAGGAGAAGATGCGAGCGCTGGCACAGCCGATGATTAAAAACCAATACGGACAATATCTGCTCAAAGTAATCGACGAATTAAAACGCGAACAAAAATAATGAAAGTCATTGCCACCGCGATCAAGGACGTGGTTATTATCGAGCCGCAGGTCTTCGGCGACGACCGCGGCTATTTCTTCGAAAGCTACTCCCAACAACAGTTCGACCAGGCCGTCCGGCCCGTACGCTTCGTGCAGGACAACGAATCCAAATCCCGCCGGGGCGTGCTGCGCGGGCTCCATTTCCAAAAGGGGGCCGCAGCCCAATCCAAACTGGTACGGGTCGTTCAGGGTCGGGTTCTGGACGTCGCCGTCGATATACGGCGCGGATCGCCCACGTTCGGCAAACACGTCGCCGTCGAGCTGACCGCCGAGAATCACCGCCAGCTCTTCGTACCGCGCGGATTCGCACACGGTTTTTCCGTATTGAGCGACGAGGCCGTCTTCCAATACAAATGCGATAACTTCTACGCGCCCCAGTCCGAAGGAGCGATTGCCTGGAACGACCCCGACCTGGGGATCGACTGGCAACTCCCCGCAGAAGAGGCGATCCTCTCGCCCAAAGACCGGGCACATCCCCGCCTCAAAGATGCCGACGAACTTTTCGACTATGGAATCGACTACTATGCATAACATACTCGTAACCGGTGCCGACGGACAGTTGGGCCGCGAAATGCGCACGCTCGGCGCAGCTTCGCGGCACCGCTATTTCTTTACCGACGTCGCCGACCTGGACATCACCGATGCGAACGCCGTACGACGGTTCGTCGAAAACGAGCGGATCGACGCGATCGTCAATTGTGCCGCCTACACCAATGTAGATAAAGCGGAAGAGGAGGCCGAAACGGCCGACCGAATCAACCACGAAGCCGTGCGGAACCTGGCCGAAGCCGCCAAAGCGTGCGGCGCCACGCTGTTTCACATCTCGACCGACTATGTGTTCGGCGGCATGGGAAATATTCCCTTCCGAGAGGAGGATCCGACCGCACCGCTGGGCGTGTACGGCAAAACCAAGCTCGCAGGGGAAGAGGCGATCGTGGCTTCGGGATGCAAACACCTGGTTTTCCGCACCGCTTGGCTCTATTCGCCCTACGGCAGAAATTTCCTGAAAACCATGTTGCAGCTCACGGCCGACAAACCGGAATTACAGGTCGTTTTCGATCAGGTGGGAACTCCGACCTGCGCCGCCGACCTGGCCCGCGTGATCTTCGACCGCATCGAATCCGGCGACTATGCCGGACGGGAGGGCTTCTACCACTTCTCGAACGAAGGAGTCTGCTCCTGGTACGATTTCGCCCATGAAATCGCCGCACTGGCAGACCATACCTCCTGTAAGATCCGTCCCTGCCACTCTGCGGAATTTCCGTCCAAGGTGCAACGGCCGAACTTTTCGGTACTCGACAAGACCAAAATCAAAACGACATTCGGAATCGACATCCCCCACTGGCGGGATTCGCTCGTACGCTGTATGGCCACCCTCCGGTGAGCCGAAGCGAACCGCCGGGATCATCCCGAACAGCGAGAAATAAAAACAAAAAAAGCGAATACATGAAACGCAACATTCTCATTACCGGCGGTGCCGGATTCATCGGCTCGCATGTGGTGCGGCTCTTCGTGAACAAATATCCCGACTATCGGATCGTCAACCTCGACAAGCTGACCTACGCCGGCAACCTGGCCAACCTGCGGGACATCGAAAATGCCCCGAATTACACCTTCGTCAAGGCCGACATCTGCGACTACGACACCATCCGCGAGCTATTCCGCAAGTACGACATCGACGGAGTGATCCACCTGGCCGCCGAAAGCCACGTCGATCGCTCGATCAAGGATCCGTTCACCTTCGCCCGCACTAATGTCATGGGCACGCTTTCCCTGTTGCAGGCCGCCAAGGAACAATGGAACGGTGACTGGGAGGGGAAACGCTTCTACCATATTTCGACCGACGAAGTATATGGTGCGCTGCAATTCGACGGTACGCTCTTCACCGAAGAGACCCGCTACGCCCCCCACTCCCCCTATTCGGCGGCCAAAGCCTCATCCGACCATTTCGTGCGGGCCTACCACGACACCTACGGCTTGCCGACGATCGTAACCAACTGCTCGAACAACTACGGGCCCTATCAATTTCCCGAAAAGCTGATCCCGCTGTTCATCAACAACATCCGCCACGGCCGACCGCTGCCCGTTTACGGCAAAGGCGAGAACGTCCGCGACTGGCTCTACGTCGAAGACCACGCCCGCGCCATCGACCTGATCTTCCACAAAGGCCGCATCGCCGAAACCTACAATATCGGCGGATTCAACGAATGGAAGAACATCGACCTGATTAAAGTCATCGTCCGCACCGTCGATCGGCTCCTGGGCAACCCCGAAGGCAAAAGCGAGAGCTCATCACCTACGTCACCGACCGTGCCGGACACGACCTGCGGTATGCCATCGATTCGCGCAAACTGAAAAACGAACTGGGCTGGGAACCCTCGCTGCAATTCGAGGAAGGCATCGAAAAGACCGTGCGCTGGTACCTCGACAACCAGGAATGGATGGACCACATCACCTCGGGCGAATACGAGAAATACTACGAATCCATGTATAAAAACCGGTAGTAAGTCCGGCAGTGCATAATTCTGTCACACAAGACACCCCCCTTTTGCAAACATCAATAAATCTAAAAAACAAAATCAATGAATATAGCAATCGTCGGCACAGGCTACGTGGGTCTCGTATCGGGAGCCTGTTTTGCCGAAATGGGAATCGATGTTACCTGCGTGGACATCAACCCGGAAAAAATCAAGTGCTTGTTAAACGGTGAAATCCCTATCTATGAACCGGGACTGGACGACCTGGTAAAACGGAACGTCGAAGCGGGCCGGCTCCATTTCACCACGGACCTGACCACCTGCCTCGACAACGTCGAAGTCGTTTTCTCGGCCGTAGGCACGCCGCCGGACGAAGACGGTTCGGCCGACCTGCAATACGTACTCGAAGTAGCTCGGACATTCGGCCGGAACATCAAAAAATACACGATTCTGGTCACCAAGTCCACCGTACCGGTAGGTACGGCCAAAAAAGTCAAGGCCGTCATCGAGGAAGAGCTGACCAAACGCGACGAGCAAATCGACTTCGAAGTGGCTTCGAACCCCGAATTTCTCAAGGAAGGCGCAGCGATCAAGGACTTCATGTCGCCCGATCGTGTGGTCGTCGGCGTAGAGAGCGACCGGGCAAAAAAGGTCATGGAACGGCTTTACCGTCCGTTCCAAATGAACAACTACCGGCTCTACTTCATGGACATTCCCTCGGCCGAGATGACCAAATACGCGGCCAATGCCATGCTGGCTACACGCATCTCCTTCATGAACGACATCGCCAACCTGTGCGATCTGGTAGGAGCGAATGTCGATATGGTACGGAAAGGTATCGGCGCAGACACCCGCATCGGTTCGAAATTCCTCTATCCGGGCTGCGGATACGGCGGCTCCTGCTTCCCGAAAGATGTCAAGGCCCTGGCCCGTACCGCCCGCGAATACGGCTATACGATGGGAGTGATCGAAGCGGTCGAAGCGGTCAACGAACGACAGAAAGAGATCGTAGTCAAGAAACTGCAAGATAAGCTCGGAACACTCCGGGGCAAGACGATCGCCTTGTGGGGCCTGGCCTTCAAGCCCGAAACGGATGATATGCGCGAAGCACCGGCTCTGGTCGTTATCGAAAAGCTGCTCGAAGCGGGAGCCTCCGTGAAGGTATATGACCCGGTAGCGATGGACGAATGCCGCCGCCGAATCGGGGACCGGGTCGTCTATTGCAAAGATATGTACGATGTGGTGATCGACGCCGACGCTCTGGCGGTATTGACCGAATGGAAGGAGTTCCGAATTCCCTCCTGGTCGGTCATCAAACGGGTTATGAAACAACCGGTATTGGTGGACGGGCGCAACATTTACAGCAAGGACGAAGTGATTGCCGAAGGATTCGAATACGCGGCGATCGGCAAATAGCTTTCGAACGACGAGAAGTCACAATCCGTTTTTTCGAAATTTCGGCCTCCTGTACCGTAAAATATAGAAGGTCGATTTTTGAACATACAGCCTAAAACTGAAAATCGTAAGGCCGGTAAAAAGTTCGAAAACCATGAAAATATTAGTGACCGGTTCTGCCGGATTCATCGGCTACCACCTATCCAAACGATTGCTCGAAGCGGGCAATCAGGTCGTCGGCATAGATTCTATCAATGACTATTACGATGTCCGGCTCAAATACGCCCGGCTCGAAACGGCAGGCATTCACCGGAATCTCGTTGCGAAAGGACAACCGGTGCAGAGCGATCGTTATCCCGCTTACAGGTTCATCCAAATGCACCTCGAAGACCGACAGGCCCTGCAAAACCTGTTCGGAACTGAAAAATTCGATGCCGTCGTCAATCTGGCGGCACAGGCCGGCGTACGCTATTCGATCGAAAACCCCTATGCCTACATTGACAGCAACATCGTGGGATTCCTCAACCTGCTCGAGTGCGTGCGACACAATCCGGTCCGGCATTTCGTTTACGCCTCCTCAAGTTCGGTTTACGGCGGCAATACGAAAACACCCTTTTCGGAGGAAGACCGGGTAGATAACCCCGTATCCCTCTATGCTGCCACGAAAAAATCGAACGAACTGATGGCGCACGTCTATTCCGGATTGTACGGAATTCCGACCACCGGTTTACGGTTTTTCACGGTATATGGCCCCTGGGGACGTCCCGATATGGCCCCCATGCTATTCGCCGGAGCCATCCGGGAGGGGCGACCGATCAAAGTATTCAATCACGGCAATCTTTCACGCGACTTCACCTATATCGACGACATCATCGAAGGGATGGTCCGCGTCATCGGCAAAGCCCCGGCCCCGACACAAGACCGTCCCTATTCCGGCCGAAGTCTATAACATCGGATGCGGACATCCCGTTCAACTGATGAATTTCATCCATACGCTCGAACAGGCCCTCGGCAAGAACGCCCAACTGCAAATGATGCCCATGCAACAGGGAGATGTATACACGACCTACGCCGACACGACAAAACTCGAACGCGATTTCGGCTATCGGCCGCAGGTTTCTCTGGCGGAAGGGATCGCTATTTTCGCCCAATGGTACGAAAAACAACAAACAACAGGCAACAATGATTAACTCCCGAAAAGACCTCGAAAATTATATTCGAGCCGACCGGCAGCGCAATATCGGATCGATCGGCTTTCTGAAATACAGGCTCGGACTATTCATGAAATCGGAGTCCTGTATTGCCTTCCATTATCTGACCGCATTGAGACATTGCGAATATTACCACAATACACGAGCGAATCTTTGGCACCGGCTACTGGCCTGCTATTGGAAAATCCGACTTTCCCGTCGCGGAGGTAAATACCAAATCGCAATCGGCCTGAATATGGTCGGCCCCGGCCTGCGCATCCCGCATTCAAGGGGGGGGGAGTAATAGTAAATTGTCTGTCAATGGGATGTAATTGCCAGATAAACAGCGGTGTCGTCATCGGATTAAATAAGACGCCGGACAACCGCCCTATCATCGGCAACAACGTATTATTAAGTCCCGGTGTCAAGATAACCGGAAAATGTAAAATAGGCGACAATGTAGCTATACAGCCCAACTCCGTCGTATTCCGGGATATTCCCGATAATTGCATCTGCAGCGGTATTCCCGCTCAGATCATCAAAAGACGCCGCGATAGTTCCCAATCGGTTCCATGAAATTCACGAAACAGACAAAACAAGTCGTCATACTCTATGCCTCGACCCTGTCGGGCGTTCTACTGGGCGTCGTCGCCTCGATAATCAACACCCGTTTTTTATCTCCGGCAGATTATGGCGACGTGAGATACGTACAAAACATCATCAACTTCATCGCTTCGCTGCTGCTATTCGGGTATTTCCTGTCCGGCAGCCGATTGCTGGCATTGAGTAATAATGAATTGCGGTCCCGTACAATCCGGGGAACAATGCTACTCATACTCATCATGGCTTGTATCGTATTGAGCCTTTCCATGTTAGTATGTTATTTTGCCCATAGTCCCGCTAATCCCGCCATAGCACAACTATTTTTAATTTCGATTCCCGTATGTTACTACCCTCTACTTCTCAACTATATCAATACCGTTTCACAAGGAGACAACCACATAGGACGTTTATCCATAGCACGCTTGTTGCCGACACTCCTGTATATTCTTACAGCCGTCTTTGTTTATCAGCAATGGGGAGCTGATCCGGAATCGGTGATATCTATTCAATGGGGAATCTATTCTGCAGTACTTTTAATTATCATCCTCTCCGCTCATCCTAAGATATCCAACGTAAAACACATATTTACAGAACTCAATGACGAAAATCATAAATACGGACTACAATTATACATAGGATCATTATTTATGGTAGCATCCAATTACCTGGCAGGAATCACATTAGGAGTATTCAACGAAGACAATACTGAAGTTGGGTTCTACACTTTAGCACTGACCGTAACTACACCACTATCAACTCTTCCTGCCATCATTGGCACCACCTATTTCAAACAATTTGCAACACAACCACGTATTCCCTCCAAAGTTCTCAAAAATTCCATTCTGCTTACTGTCGGTACTTGTATCCTGTTTATCTTACTCATCAAACCGCTAATAGCATTCCTTTATTCCGAAGAATACCATAGCGTCGGTAATTATGCAGTATGGTTAGCGGCAGGATTCAGTATCCATGGATTCGGAGATATGATCAATCGCTATCTGGGTTCTCATGGACAAGGTAAAGCCATTCGAAACAGCAGCATTGCCAATGGAGTATTCAAAATATTCGGCTATACGACATTTGTCTATCTCTTTAATACCGAAGGGGCATTATTAACTAATGTATTATGCTCCATAATATACTGTACCACATTGATCTATTACTACCAAAAATTTATCTCTGTTCAAAATGGATAAATACAACTATGTGATATTGGGATCAGATTGGGATCTGTATAAATTTTCCGTATTCTGATCTCTATCAATTCAACAACGTACAGTACATTCCAGGGCCATATCCCCCTATCAACTCATTAAAAGGGTTATTATATAGGATTCATTTTAACCCCACAATCAACCGTTTGGTCAAATTACCGTTCAAAACAGCTTGGAACGATTCTTATTTCAAACATAGGTTTCCAGTTTCAAAACCGTTCTGTTTCATCGTATTTATGAATTGGATCAAACAGGACGTAGGTATTACAACATACTTAAGAGAAAAATTTCCCAATGCAAAACTCGTATGCATTTTACAAGATCTGGCAAGCACTCATCCATTCTATTGCAACAATTTAAAGAAGCAATTCGACTTGGTTCTGTCCTTCGATCCAGGAGATTGTGCAACATACGGATTCATCTATCACCCATTGGTGTACTCATCCTATCACGGAAAAATAAAAAAAATGCCCTATAGCGACGTCTATATGTTGGCCAAAGCCAAAAATAGATTAAATGATATTTTCAAAATATACACAATTCTCAAAGACAACAACTTAAAACCCAATCTGCTATTAGCCGGCGTCGATATTCAGGACCAGAAATATAAGGATGAAATAACTTATTTAAATAAGTCGATCCCTTATGAAGAAAACTTGCAATACATCTTCCACACCCATTGTATCTTGGAAGTAATGCAAAAAAATGGCATCGGCTTTACACAAAGAGCTTGCGAAGCGGTCTGCCTTGGAAAAAAACTTTTGACCAACAACCCGCATATCAAAAATGAACCGTTTTTCAATCTGGAATATATCTCTACATTCACCTCTCCAAACGATATTGACTCCGATTTCCTCAAAAAATCAAAGACCCGATCGATATAAATTATCATTATAAAGAAAAAATGTCCCCGATCGAGTTACTTAATTTCATCGAAAATTACTTATAATCAATTTATTGACACATTTTTAATCTTCCTTCAAAATGAAAATATTAGTAACCGGAGCCAACGGATATATAGGTCTTCATATAGTAAAAACATTACTTGATAAAGGAATCCAAGTCATAGCATGTGATCTTAATACCGACGAAGTAGACAAACGCGCCGAACGGAAAAACATCGACCTTTTCACCCTTCCCGATACAAACATATATACATTATTAGGAACCCCGGACGTATGTCTACATCTGGCTTGGCGCAATGGATTCGTACACAATGCCTCAACTCACCTGGGAGATCTATCGGCCCATTACCGATTCCTTACTCGAATAATCGATGACGGATTACCTCAGCTCGCTGTTATGGGAACAATGCACGAAATAGGCTACTGGGAAGGGGCAATTGACGAAAATACACCCTGCAACCCTCTTTCCATGTATGGCATCGCCAAAGATGCTCTCCGCCGTTGTATGATGCAATACGCCCAGCAAAAAGGCTGTATTTTACAGTGGCTACGGGGATATTATATTCTCGGCGATGATAAAAAGAACAACTCCATTTTCTGCAAGTTACTCCTCGCGGACGAAGAAGGAAGAGAAACATTTCCATTCACTACGGGAAAAAACAAATACGACTTTATTACCGTGGACAAGTTGGCGGAAATAATCAGTGCCGTCATTATGCAACGCGAAGTTACCGGTATCATAAATTGCTGCACAGGTCAGCCCATAAGCCTGGCCGAGCGCGTAGAACAATTCATCCAAGAACATGGTTTGAAAATCAAATTGGAATACGGTGCATTTCCCGACCGTCCTTACGATTCACCCTGCATCTATGGGAATCCGAGTAAAATCAATCAGATACTCAACAATCTTAACCGATAATTTATGGAAGGAGCCTATCTGTTCCTGTTGATAATCATCCTGTCGGGATATCTGTTCACGAAGAACATCGGAATAAATATTCTGCAATGCGTCATCGTATGCGCTCTTTTTGGAGGTAGTCAAGATCCTTTAGACTTTTACAATTATGAAGACATCTACAATACTGTAAAACAAGGTTATGATGTTTCCTATGAAATAGGATATGTCTGGTTAAATGATATTTGCGGAAAACTTGGATGTAGTTATATAGAATTCAGATATATCGCGGGTATTTTATTTTGTTCCGCCTTATCAATAATCATAAGAAAACTGACGGTACATCCGAATGCAGTATGGAGTTCTTACCTTATTTTCTCAGCGATGTTCGATGCCTGCCTATTACGTAATTCAATGGCTTTGATCATAGCAATAATCGCCATATTACTTCTTGTCCGAGCAAGATCGACGAAAGAATATTTATTTTCAGCTGGCCTGATCGCACTCGCAGCTTTGTTCCACAGCGCATACTGGGTTCTACTATTTTTCATTCCATTATGGATCCTCATCAACAGAAAAAACGGAATCAAGCTTGTTCTCCTAATCATCGTTATTATCTATATGGTTTCTATATTTAGTGACAATCTATTATTCCGCATATATTCACATTTTCTTATACGCGAAGCAACAATCGACAAATATATGACCGGACATTATGCCAATATGACAGGCGCATTGTATAACACCGTCAAATACCTATTCATAATTTTCCCGGTATTATACTACTACAGCAGGCATTCCAACAACCAAGAAATCAGTAGTCCGAAACAGAAATCACTACGTTCTGTCTTCAATCACAAAATTCTCAAACTGAATATCATTTTCAGCCTTGTGCTGGTACCTCAATTTTTTGCCGTAAACTTCAGTCGGCTTTTTTTCATTCTCATCATATTCAATTACATTTATATAGCGAACCAAATCGGAGTATCTCGAAAAATTATCAAACCACGACTATTCAGTATCGCCTATGCAAGTTCACTATTATTACTAATGCTACTTTGGGAATCGGAAACAACTTTGGATGATGTCTTCTTTATGCATTTCGAAACGAACAAACTTCTTAATCTATTCTAAAATATGAAGCACGTAGGAAACCTGCAATACATCACATTCCTAAAAGGCTTGGCCATATTGGGGGTTATTTTAGTACATGCACCCCAACTAATTAAAGAAATAAATCCCTTAATTAGGGAATTTTTACATGCAGGTGCTTTCGGATGCCAGTTATTCTTCGTCATTTCAGGTTTTCTCGCAGTCAAATCCTGGGAACGATTATTGGCTAAATACGAAAACTCTACAGAAAAAAATAGAACCACTTATAAAACGTTTCTCAAAAAAAGATATTTGAGCATAGCACCAATTTATATTTTATTCATTCTGTTCTATCAAATTATCTCTTACTACATAGCTACATTCAATGTAGAGCCATTCTACAAAATATCGCATAATCCATTAAGTATTCTTGCAAATATCTTCTTACTGAATGGATTGGACTACCAAGCTTTCAACAACATCGTCCCGGGCGGATGGTTTATCGGAACCATATTTTTATTTTATCTTTTGTTCCCGTTAATTTATAAATTATATCGATACATCAAAACATATAATCCCCGACTACTCTTCCTGCTGCCATTAGGTGGAGTCATCGTTTCTGCTATTTTTCAAACCGGTATTTTCTTCATTATCGGCGACTGGACTCTATCTAAACCAGGTAGTTTCACTTACTACAGCATCATAAATCAACTTCCCTGTATGCTGATCGGTGTAACGCTAAACTATTATCTGAAAAATACAAAACTGTCTAAAAATAACCTGCTGCTCTGCTTTATCTGCCTTGGACTTATCGGGAACTTACTATGGTATGCATTGAGATTACATTATTGGATCTATGCGCTTATACCATCTATCATCGGCTGGTCTTTCTTTTATTTATTCCTATACGTACAACGAAAATCTGAAGAAATAAGGGGGGGGGAAACTGTAAACAACCAAACGCGCAATTATATTACAAAAAAAATAGAACAGATTGGGAAAGTTTCTTTTTCCGTATATTTCACAAATTTTATCGGAACATTCATTTTTCCGTGGGGCATTCAGCTTCTATTGGTGCACTACGGATATACAATCAACGGGACTCTGTTGTTTTTCCTGCTTTTGATACCTATATTTCTTATTACCTTCCTCTTTGTACCTCCGGTAGATTATATCATATCCCGCATAAAAAGCCTGCTATAAATATATAATTTTATTGACAATAATTTTTTATCAATGATGCAATCCCCGAATTTCCCCCCCCCACCGTCCGTTCAAGTAATTTCGAGTTGCTCCGCATATTCTGCATGCTGTCCATAGTCGCTGTTCATTATGTTTGGCATGGAGGATCAGCAGCAAGTGGTAGCAATATAGCAGCAGCTTATTTCCTCGGAAATTTCGCCCAAATTGGAGTAGCATGTTTTGTACTAATAGGCGCATGGTTTCTAATAGACAAAGAATTCAGCATTACCCGAATATTCAATTTATCCAAACAAATCACATTTTATTCATTAAGCATTGCTTTATTACTTTTCATTATTGGCATGGCATCATATACCGACATCATCAAAAATGCAATGCCTATCATCTTTAAACGATATTGGTTTCTGACCCCTTATGTATTTTTACTAATTTTACACCCATTTCTCAACTACGTATTGAATGCCTGCTCGAAAAAACAGATACGTTTTCTATGCATAAGTCTATTCATAGCCGTATCCGTTATTCCAACGATATTTATCGTAACAGATCCATTCGGATTTAATATTTTCAGATTTATCCTATTGTATTTGATAGCCTATGCAATTAAAAAAGAATGCATTCGAATCGAATTCAAAAACAACCTATTGAATTTTATAACATCGATAACGGTTGCCTTTGGTATGTACAGCCTCTCTTTATTGGCCCTTCGATGGAATTATACTGATTTTGCATCGCTATACCCCAAACAGATGTCGAGTGTACCAGTTATGATAAGTTCCGTTTATCTATTCTTAGGAATAAAACATCTAACTTTCAAATCAAACTTCATAAATAAATTATCGGCACATACCCTAGCTGTCTATCTTATAAGCGAACATACTTGCTTATTCAAATGGTTTTGGACAGACATTCTAAGAACAGATAAATTATGGAATGCGGGAATATTCGAATATTTGGGATACTCCTCTCTTATTATATTAAGTGTATTCGTTTCCTGTATATTGATAGACTATATAATTAAAAATACAATATATAAAATACTTCCAAACACCCCTAAGTTCCTTATAAATATCGAACACTATTTCAAGATCAAAACATAATAACAAGCGCCCCAGTATGTATGTATCATTAGGTATTTTCACTCAATACCGCAGAGAGTTAATGGGAGTAGCCACCGTACTCATCCTATTATGCCACTCCTTATTACCTCCCGCCATACATTGTCCGAACGACATACTGCGATGGATCATAATCACCGGCAACCGAGGAGTCGATATCTTCCTGTTTCTATCCGGATTGGGCATGTACCACTCCCTACGCAAAATGACCAAATGGAATCGGGGGGGGGGGGGTAATTCGGTGGTATGCAAAAAGATACAGGCACATTTTACTACCTATCTACTCATTTGCTTCCCCTACTACCTGGTATTGGGTTGTGTAAACGACGGACATTTTTCCATTTCTATATTTTTATACCGCCTTTCCACATTGAACTATTGGTTGGAGCACAAAGGTTTTTGGTATATCGCCATGTTGATTCCGCTATATTTCTTAACTCCCTTTTATGCCCGAATAATAGATAAAACAAAATATCAAACTCTGCTAACCGTGACTTTATGCATCATCTTACTGTTAATCAGTACCATCAAAATCGAAAACAACAATTTGTTTTCGCATGTATGGAATAATACTGCTTTCGTACTGCAACGAATTCCTTCCTATCTCATAGGATATTATATGGCTCCCAGTATTCTAAAAGGCAAGAAAGTCAATCTTTTGAAATTGACAGGAATAATAGCAGGCTGTTTTCTCGTCATAAAAATTATCTTTCCGGCAAATACGTTCTGGGAATGGTTGGAGATATATCCGATTATGCTCGTATCGTACTTCTTCATCAAAAAAAGCGTATGGATCAAACGGATATGTACTTTTATGGGGCAAATCTCGTTAGAATCCTATTTGACCAATGGTTGTATGATATTATTGATCGGTTTATTACCCTGGGAAACCACACTTGACCATTTGAATTACGGTAATTACCTGCGCTATACATTGATTATTGTAACAGGTATAACGACAGCATATTGTGCCAATAGAATAATCAACAAAATAACAGCTCGCTTATGAATGTTCTGATAGCAGGCGATTTTTGCGATAGATACCGAATATCAGATCTTATCGCCCGTGGCAACTACGCTTCGTTGTTCGACGACATTAAATACCTCACGGAGCAGGCAGATGTCAGTATCATAAATTTCGAATTCCCAATCGTTTTGCACGCAGGAGTTCCAATTACCAAAAGCGGTCCCACATTACAAGGGCAGCCCGCCGCAGTCGATGCCGTCAAGTATGCCGGTTTCAATGTTTGCACACTCGCCAACAACCACATCCTCGACCAAGGTACAAATGCTGTATTGAAACCCGCGAACTGCTTGAAAACGCCGGAATAAAGACAGTCGGCATCGGTAAGAATTCGGCTGAAGCAGCAACTGTTCTGTACATAAATCAAAAAGAGAAGGGAACATTAGCGATCGTGAATTGTTGTGAACATGAGTTCTCTATAGCAACGGCCACAACCGCCGGCGCCAATCCATTAAATCCGATACAACAATATTACAATATACAAGAGGCACGGACAAAAGCCGATTATGTTTTGGTCATCGTGCATGGAGGACACGAACATTACGCGTTGCCATCTCCCCGCATGAAAGAAACTTATCGTTTTTTTATAGATGCCGGCGCCGACGCAATAATCAACCACCACCAGCATTGTTATTCGGGATATGAAATATACCACGGAAAACCTATTTTCTATGGCTTGGGAAATCTGCTTTTCGATCATAAAAGCGAACGTCACGGTCCCTGGAACGAAGGTTTCATGGTATCGCTTCGACTCGACAAACAGACATTACCTCAATTCGAATTATACCCGTATACACAATGCAACGAACGACCTTCCGTTATACCGATGAACGAAGCCGAACGTAAAATTTTCGCAGAACGCATCGACAAGTTGAACCAAATAATCTCGAACGAAGACCAGCTGAACACAACATTCGAAACGTGGGCACAAAAAACAAGTCGCAATTTTCTGGTTCCATTCCAGCCCTATTGCACCCGCACAGCCAAACGACTTTTCGTACACGGCCTACTGCCGTCGTTCATTACCCGAAAAAAGAGATATCAAATACTCAACTATCTCAACTGCGAAGCCCATCTCGATAAATTGAGGACAGTCGTATCGAAATTGAAATAAAATTATTTCTTATGTATCATCAAGATCCTATACCATCTGAAAAAGCCCGTTTCGAATATCTTCACTCCTTTTATTCGAAAATAAACCGGGGTATCTCCCGTCCATCCCTGTTGGTACATAAACTACTCAACTTTCTATACGGATGTAATCTACTATCTGACAAGCTATTTCTGTCGTTAAAGTTTCGACTAAAAATGGGGGGGGGAATCAATTGGAAATCCCCCCACACATTCAACGAAAAATTGCAATGGCTCAAACTATACAATCGCCGCCCGGAATATACTATTATGGCAGACAAAATAGAGGCAAAAAAGTGGGTAGCCGAACGTATCGGAGAAAAATACATCATCCCGACCTTGGGAGTATGGACAAAAGCGGAAGAAGTGGATTTCGATACTCTGCCCGACAAATTCGTCATCAAATGCAATCACAACAGCGGAACGGGAATGTACATTTGCAAAGACAAACAGCAAATGGATGTGCAGAAAGTCCGTAACGGATTACGCACCGGATTGCAGGAAGACTACTTCCATCATAATGGAGAGTGGCCGTACAAAAACATAAAACCCCGCATCATCGCAGAACAATACATAGAAGATAAAAAATCCCATGAATTATACGACTATAAATTCTTCTGTTTCAACGGAAAAGTAAAATTATTCAAAATAGATTTTGATCGTTTTACGGAACATCATGCTAATTATTATACCCCAACGGGAGAAATCCTTCCGTTGGTCGAAACAGCATACCCACCACAATTCGATCGCATTATTTCTATGCCTTCAACTCTACCTCAAATGATATCGTTGGCAGAAACACTTAGTTGTGGAATCCCATTCCTCCGAGTCGATTTTTATACGATCGGAATGGATATTTTCTTCGGAGAACTGACTTTCTTTCCCACTAGCGGTATGACTCCGTTCGAACCGAAAGATTGGGATAAAAAACTGGGCGACATGCTAATCCTGCCTACAAAAAACAAATGACAAAATAATCAACATCCGCCGACTAATATGTCCCATTCGATAACAGATATTATAAAAAATCCAGCCTTATTGCTGCTTACATTGGGCCACCGAGAATATTTCAACTGGGTAAGTGATAAATCATATCTGAAGATTGCTTTTTGGGCGCGTATGCATAAAAAACTCGATCTGGAACACCCGAAATCGTTCAGCGAAAAACTGCAATGGCTCAAACTCTACGACCGGAATCCACGATACACACAGTTGTGCGACAAATACGAAGTAAAGGCCATCGTCGGCGATATCATCGGGCACGAATACCTCATCCCCACACTCGGTGTATGGGAGAAATTCGAGGATATAGATTTTTCGAAACTACCCGAACGTTTCGTGCTGAAATGTACGCACGACAGCGGCGGTGTGATCGTTTGCAAGGACAAATCAAAACTGAACTATAAAAAAGTCCATCGCAAAATCAACGCTTGCCTGCGGCATAATTTTTTCTGGGGAATGCGCGAATGGCCATACAAAGACATAAAACCCCGGATCATTGCCGAGCAATATATGGAAGACAATGCTTCCGGAGAGCTGCGTGACTATAAATTCTTCTGTTTTGACGGAAAAGTGAAAGCACTCTTCATTGCCTCCGATCGAATGACACAGGGAGAAGAAACAAAATTCGACTTCTTCGATGCCGATTACAACCACCTTCCATTCCGTAACGGCCATCCCAACGCCTCCGTATTACCGAATAAACCTCTGAATTTCGACAAAATGAAAGAATTGGCAGCCCAGTTATCCGCAGGTTATCCGCAGGTACGTGTGGATCTGTACGAAGTCAATGGTAAAGTATATTTCGGCGAATTGACTTTTTTCCACTGGAGCGGTATGACTCCGTTCGAACCGGAAGACTGGGATTACAAATTCGGAGAATGGCTTACATTACCACCTAAAACAAGATAAAATGGGCACTGTACATACGATAGAAAATCATCTGACGGCAATCAGCCGAACGATCCGGCGAGTACTCGTATCCTATTCGGAAAGGCAGAACATCCAAAAAAAACGAAAATTGATCGATAAAGTTTCCCTGACTGAAACCCAGAAGCAGGAGATAAAAGAATTCTTCCGAAAAAACTACGGAAAATCGTTATCTACGGCCTGGCACAGACTGTACCAAAGCTACACCGGCATATACTGCAAAGATTATTTCCCCGAAATTCTATTTTCGACACGATTGGAGCCGAAACTCAATCCATACAGAGAAGCAGAAATATTGGGCGACAAAAGTTTTTTGCCGCTATTGTTCTCCGGAATAGAAGGCCTTCACATCCCCCAAACCTATCTATCCTGCGTAAAAGGCATATACAGAAACGGGAACAATGCTCTGTTATCCCCAGCCGAAGCCTATATGTCATTATTCGACCGAGGCAAATGCGTGGTGAAAAAGACGATAGACACCAGTAGCGGACGCGATGTGCAGATATGCAACTTTGTCGGAGGACAAGACATCGGCAGCTCTTTGGCCGTTCGGGAAGTACTGGAAAAATTCGGAAATAATTTCGTTGTACAGGAATTAATCCATCAAGCGGACGTTCTTGCCACATTGAATCCATCGTCTGTAAATACGTTTCGGGTCATAACCTATATCCTCGACGACCGAATCCATATTTGCCCCATCGCATTGAGGCTGGGCCGATCTTCATCCGATCGTGATAACATCCATTACGGAGGAGTATGTATCGGAATAAACGCAGACGGTACACTAAAAAAAGAAGCATTTTCGGAACAAGGAGAACATTTTGTTTTTCACCCGGATACAAAGGTCAAATTCTCAGGCTACAACATAGGGGGGGGGAATTTGACTCGAATAAAAGAAACTGTACTAAAAATGCATGCGAATCTACCGTACTTAGGGATTCTGTCCTGGGATCTGTCTCTCGATACAGAAGGAGCCGTTGTTCTTATAGAAGTCAATACGACAGGGCAAAGTGCTTGGTTTTGCCAAATGGTCAACGGCGAATCCTTGTTCGGAGAGAACACCGGCAAAATGTTGCAATTGATTCGTAAATAATAACATGAAGATCGTTTTCTTTACAAGCGGACTTTCGGGCGGAGGAGCCGAACGAGTTTGTTGCAACCTCGCCAATTTTCTCTGCCAACGTGAACACGATATCGAATTTATCACCATATCCGATGACGAGGCGACGTATCCGCTTTCGACAAAAATAAGTCGCCAAGCACTCTTGCACCAGCAAGAACGGAGCAACTTCCTGCACGACAATCTGCTTCGTTTCTACAGAGTATGCAAGCTCATCCGCAAAACCCGATGCGACTGTTATATAGTTATGTTGCCGATACCGACAATCCTGCTATTATCACTTCGATTCCTCACCAAAGCCAAAATTATCGCTTCGGAGCGTGTCGATCCCTCCACGTACCCTCCTTCGAAACAAAAGCGATTGAAGAAAGTTGCCCATAAAGCCGATGGCTGGGTGTTCCAAACCGAAATTCAAAAAAACTGGTACGGGAATTCCATCGGCAGCGCAGCCGTAAAAATCATTCCGAATGCGATCAACAAGGAGTTCATCACCGCAGAATACTCAGGTCCGAGAAACAAGCAGATCGTTTCCTCCGGCAGGCTGACCGAACAGAAAAATCATGCTCTCCTGATAAAAGCATTCGCGGGTATAACAGCCAAATATCCAGCCTACAAACTGGTCATTTACGGCGACGGTCCGCTGCGGAAAGACCTCGAATTATTGGCCTCAAACTTGGGAATTGCCGACAAAGTCAGCTTTCCCGGTTACACGACAGAAATCCGGAAGAAAATCGAACGTTCTTCACTGTTCGTGCTTTCATCCGACTTCGAAGGTATGCCCAACGCACTGATGGAAGCGATGGCTTTAGGAGTACCCTGCATATCGACCGACTGCAAAGGTGGGGGCGCGAGATTTCTGATAAAAAACGGGACAAATGGATTGCTAACCCCCATTGGCGACGTGGAAGCATTACAGACCGCAATGGAGAAAATACTATCAGACCAATTTTTCGCAGACAATCTTAGCCATAATGCGCATAAACTCTGCGAAACACACTCTCCCGAAAAAATATACGCAGAATGGGAAAACCTCATAAAAAAGGTTGTATGCCTTCAACCATCCGATAAAAAGTAATCCTTTTGATGAAAATAGTATTCGTAACGGACACCCTATCCTCCGGTGGATCAGAACGTGTCCTCTCTACCCTTGCTAATTCTCTTTGTAAAACCTACGAAGTAAGCATCGTATGTTTAAGAAAACGGATGATTGCATACGACATAAATCCGGCAATAAAACTCGCATTTGCAGATGATCATCACCGGGACATCACGGCTAAATTATTGTGGCTACGCAAATATTTACGGCAATATGACCTTGTTATCGCCTTCATGTTACCTGTGTTTGTAGCAACATTGGCTTGTATGCTGTTTACCCGGACACCTATTATTGTTTCCGAACGAAATGACCCAGGAAAAGCCAGCCTATTCCGAAAAATAATACGGAGAATGCTCTTATTCAGAATGCAACATATGGTTGTACAAACCCCGGAGATTAAGAAATATTTTCCAGCAAAATACCATAAGCGCATATCCGTAATCGCCAATCCCATATCAGAACAATTCGAATGGCAATCAGCATTAAGCAGCCACAAAGAAAAGAAAATAATCTCCGTCGGACGACTCGATCCTCAAAAAAACCAGAAAATGATGATCGATGCTTTTGCACTTTTCAGTAAAACCCATCCTGATCACTGCTTAGATATTTATGGAGAAGGCCCTATGCGACAGGAACTCGAAGAATATATAGAACGAAAAGGATGTCGTGTCAGGTTACAAGGCAGGTCTGCTAACATAGCTTCACAAATGAAATCGGCACAAGTATTCGTCCTATCTTCCGACTATGAAGGAATGTCGAATGCAATGATAGAAGCAATGTACCTCGGATTGCCTGTAATCAGTACAAAAGTATCTGGTGCAAAAGAACTAATTATAGATCACATAAACGGATGCTTCGCCGACGATGCAAACTCGATCGCACAAGCATTTTCATATCTATCGGAAAATGAAACGGCTGCACGCGAGATCGGACTTCGCGCATCCAATACAATCAAACACTTAGTCGACAAAAATACCGTTTTGCAGCAGTGGATGGACATAATAGAAAAATATACAAAACTCTAATCACGATGAATTATCCTGTTGCCGTCATTATCCCCGTTTATAAAAACGATACGCCCCAATACGTCCGCCCCGCTATTGACAGCATCATAAAACAGACTTATTCCTGTCGAATATATATAGGAGTAGATGGTCCCATAGGAAATTCCTTAAATTCATGTCTGGAAGCGTATGAAAATAACAAAAACGTATCGATTGTACGTTTTGCAGAGAATCGGGGACTCGCCTGCGTCTTAAACGATCTGCTCCAAATATGTTTCGACAACGGTTACGAATACATCGCCCGTATGGATGCAGACGATATCTCGTTGCCGGATCGCATCGAAAAACAGATCTGTTTTCTGAATGAACACCCCGAAATAGATGTCGTCGGAGGGGCTATCAACGAAATCGACGAAGAAGGTTGCGAATCCGGGAAAACAATCGTTTATCCAGCGACTCCCACCGAATGCAAGAAATTTTTTGCGAAAAGAAATCCCCTCGCCCATCCCGCCGTTTTATTCCGCAAAAGTTTTTTTGATAAAATCGGACATTGTTACCGCCCTGAATATCGGAAAAACCAAGATACGATGCTTTGGTACGACGGCCTAATGCATGGAGTGAATATAGCAAATCTTCCGAACGTAGTATTGAAATTCAGAATGACCGAAGCCTTGTTCAAAAAGCGCCGGAATGGATGGGTTTTTGCAAAAAAACAATTGGCGGACAGATTGCAAATCAACAAAAACTTGCACTACGGCCATACCGCCGACTTATTCGCCTATGCCATGTTCTGTCTGCTCATCGCCCCTGCTTGGGTAAAAAAAATCGCGTATAAAATTTTTCGATAATTGTCATTACAATGGACGCAAAGTGGATTTTCGACCGCACGGCATCATTCTTGGGGTTGATTTGTTTATGTCCGATTCTACTAATCATAGCTATTTTGATCAAAATCAAAATGCCGGGAGGCCCTGTCATTTTCCAACAGGTTCGTGTCGGAAAAGAGGGAAAGCTCTTCACGATGTATAAATTCCGTTCGATGCAAGTAATCCATTCAGGCTCCAGTATTTCCATTGCAGGAGAGAGCCGAATCACCCCTTTGGGTGCCGTTTTGAGAAAATATAAACTCGATGAACTCCCCGAATTATGGAATGTATTGATCGGTGACATGAGTTTCGTCGGACCACGTCCCGATGTACCCGGATATGCGGATCAACTAACTGGAGAAAATAAACTCATTCTGAAATTACGCCCAGGAATAACCGGACCAGCCTCGCTCAAATATGCCAATGAGGAAGAGCTACTGGCACAAGTCCCCGATCCTGTAAAATATAACAATGAAATAATTTTTCCGGACAAAGTTCAAATCAATCTCGACTACTATTATACCCACACTTTTCGAGGAGATCTGAAACTAATTTTCCAAACGATTTTCCACACGTATCCGACTCCGGAAATTCAAAAATAATTCGTTATGAAACAACGCATCCATCTCTCGCTGGCACGTATGAGCGGCTGTGAGCAGCAATTCATTCAAGAAGCATTCGATACCAACTGGGTCGTTCCGCTCGGCCCCAACGTTAATGCATTCGAAAAAGATCTAGAAACTTTCATCGGACAGGGCAGACATATCGTTGCCCTCTCATCCGGTACAGCAGCCATTCATTTGGGACTTTTGCAATTGGGAATAGGTCCCGGAGACGAAGTGATTTGCCAATCGTTCACATTTTCGGCATCAGCCAATCCGATAACCTACCTGGGCGGAACACCCGTCTTCGTCGATTCAGAAGAGGAAACTTGGAATATGTCGCCACAATTTTTGGAACAAGCCATCCACGATCGAAAAGCTAAAACCGGAAAATATCCTAAAGCCATCATTCCGGTACATCTGTACGGCATGCCAGCCAAATTAGACGAAATATGCGCCATTGCCGAAAAGTAATATTCCAATCTGCGAAGACGCAGCAGAAGCTATCGGATCTGAATACAAGGGGCAAAAATGCGGCACTTTCGGAGAATTCGGAGCGCTGTCGTTCAACGGCAACAAAATGATCACTACTTCTGGCGGAGGCGCCCTGATTTGCAGAACCGAAGAAGAGGCGAAACGCACAATTTTCTACGCTACGCAGGCACGTGAAGATCGCCCCTATTACTACCATAAACACATCGGTTATAACTACCGATTATCCAATATTTGCGCCGGTATAGGTCGAGGTCAAATGACTGTTCTCGAACAATATATCGCACGCCGCCGGGCAATACATACACTTTATTCCGAAAACTTCGCGGACACAGAAGGAATTCATGTCAAGCAGAATCCATCCTCCGAATACGATTCGAACTTCTGGTTGACCTGCATCGAAGTCGATGCGAAAAAATGCAATAACAAAACAGCGAATGACATTCGCATACATCTCGAACAGGAGAATATCGAATCACGTCTGCTTTGGCGTCCGATGCATATGCAGCCAATTTTCTCACGCAACGCATATTATGGAAACAAAATTGCGGAAACCATCTTCGAACGAGGACTATGTCTTCCTTCCGGCCCCTCTTTAACCGACGAACAGATTCTCGAAGTTGTTTCATCCATAAAAAAATTTATCCGATAAATCGAATCGTACTATTTATGCTTCGTATTAAGGATATACATTAGAACCATCTGTCAATCAAGCAGCCATAAACAACATCCGGATATAAAAATTACAAGTTGATAACATGAAAAACAGCAAAGTATATGATCGACCAATAAAGCCATTTCCGGAATATGTGCAAAAAGATATTACGTATAAACTTCATACTTTGCTGCTTGCATTGTTGCGCCCAACCATTACCCCTAGCATATTACAGCCAAACATACTGAACTTGTCTGAAGAAGACTGGAACCGTCTTTTTACCCTTGCGGCCCAACACGGCGTTACGGCCCTGCTCTTCGACACGATTCTCCGGCTCCCAGAACAGCAACAGCCCTCCAGAGCCCTCAAAATCCGTTGGGCCCTGAGTTCGGAAGCCATCGAGAAGCGCCATGCCCAACAGACCCGTGCCGCACACGAACTGACAACGCTCTTCGCTTCGCACGGCGTCCGTACGATCCTTTTGAAAGGGCTGGGCCTCAGCATTTACTACCCCCGGCCGGAGCACCGCGAATGCGGCGACATAGATCTGTGGCTCAACGACTGCGACAAGGGCAACCGTTTGATCGAAGAGCTGGGGATTAAAATCAATCACGATAGTGAAAAACATGCCGTTTTCCATTACAAGGGCGTCATGGTCGAAAATCACAGCCATCTGCTTATGCCGTCGCACCGCCGGACGGAGCGTGCCATAGACGATTTTCTCGTGGGTGAAGCCGAGAACAGCCGATTAGCGCCGGCGGGCTATTACACCCCATCCCCGATGTTCAACGCACTCTATCTGCTGCGCCACATGGCCCGGCATTTCGGGACGGAAGGCATCAACCTCCGACATCTGCTGGATTGGGGACTTTTCCTGCGCAGCGAGCAATCGGAAATCGACTTCGAGAAAATCCTTACGCTTTACGCTGCAACCGGTTACGACACGGTCTATAACATTTTCACGGCATTGGCCGGCGAATTGCTCGACGAGGATTTCACACCGCTGCTCTCTGCCGTTCCGGATCCACAGCTCAAACAGCGGGTACTGAACGACATTCTCGGCTTCGGAGTGTACCGCACTCCGTCAGGTAACCGCCTGACCCGTATCGGCCGGAAAACCCGCAAACTCTTCTCATGCCGCTGGAAATACCGCACCTTGCTGCCTGAGAATTTTTGGCGGGACGTAATCCTGCCTTCGCTCCTGTTCCACCTGAAAAATCCGAAAAATATCTGAATCGAAGCATTCCGCACGCCATCGGCAGAGCAGATCCGCATCTCGATTGCCGCGGAAGGGTGTTCCCATATCTGCACGAAGGACATCTGCAACCGCCTGTCGAAAAAGTCCGCTCGTTTCGTTTTTCCGTCCGCCAGGGAGGTAGCCTGTAAAATCCGATTGCCATAAAAATATGAATCGAACGACAGGGAGTCAAAGACTCCCTGTCGTTTTTTCCTCCGATAAGAACCTTCTACTTCTCTTTTTTCTTATCTTGCGATCGTATAACAGAATCCTGAACGATATGCCCATATTCACTCCTCCATCCCCTGCCTTGCAAAAAGCCTGGTGGAAAGAAACGATCGTCTATCAAATCTATCCCCGCAGTTTCAAGGACAGCAACGACGACGGTATCGGGGACCAGAACGGAATCACCGAAAAACTCGACTACCTGCATGGGCTGGGAATCGAAACCCTGTGGCTCAATCCGATCTTCGCCTCGCCCAACGCCGACAACGGCTACGACATCAGCGATTACCGGCAGATCATGCCTGACTTCGGCACGATGGAGGATTTCGACCGGCTCCTGAAAGAAACACACGCACGGGGCATGCGTCTTCTCCTCGACCTGGTGCTGAACCACACCAGCGACCAGCATCCCTGGTTCCGCGAGGCCCGCACCTCGCGGGAGAACCCCTACTACGACTACTACCTCTGGTGGCCGGAGGAACAGGGCCACCCGCCCTACCGCAAGAGCCATTTCGACGAGAAGGGCGATGCCTGGTGTTACAACGCCCCGACACGCTCCTACTACCTGCACTATTTTGCCCGGCAGCAGCCCGACCTCAACTGGCAAAGCCCCAAGGTGCGGGCCGAAATCTACGACATTCTGCGTTTCTGGCTCGACAAGGGGGTCGATGGATTCCGTCTGGATTCGATTCCCTACATCGCAAAAGACACGTCGTTTCCGGAGATCGACCTTCGCAAATACCCGGACGTATTTCCCTATTACTCGCTGGGACCGCACCTGCACGACTACCTGCACGAAATGAACCGCGAGGTATTCTCCCGCTACGACTGTACGACCGTCGGCGAAGGCTCGAAAACCGCCCCCGAAGAGGGGTGGAAATTCATCGCACCCGAACGGCAGGAGCTCGACATGCTCTACCACTTCGGCGCGGCGGACATCCGCAACGAAACGGAGGCGGACGATCCCGCAACCGGAATTCCGTACAGTCTGCTCGCTCTCAAGCGTATGTACGCCGAATGGGACGCAGCCGTGGGCGACGGCTGGCCTACGATCTATCTGGGCAACCACGACCAGCCGCGCATGGTTTCGCGCTTCGGCAGCGACACCCCCGAGTGGCGCGACCTGTCGGCCAAAATGCTCACGATGTTCCTGCTCACGATGCGGGGAACCCCCTATTGGCTGGCCGGCGACGAACTGGGCATGGCCAACATCCGATTCACCCGCATCGAAGAGTACGACGACATCGACACGCGCAACCATTACCGCAAACTCCTGCGGGAAGGCCGTGATACGGAACAATTCCTGCGCGAACAGCAGGAGATCGGACGGGACAACGCCCGCACTCCCTACCAATGGGACGGCAGCCGCTACGCGGGTTTCTCCGTGGCGAAACCCTGGCTTCGCGTCAATCCCGACCACACGGAGGTAAATGCCGCCCGGGAGCTATGCGACCCCGATTCCGTATTGAACTTCTTCAGACGGGTCGTAACGCTGCGCAAAGAACATCCGGACCTGGTTTACGGCTCGTTCCGGCTGGTCGCCCCCGACAACCCGCAGGTATTCGCCTACCTGCGGGAAGGGACAAGCCGAAACTACCTCGCGGCCCTGAACTTCAGCCCGAAGGCTGCCCGGTTCGACCCGGAAACGGATTTGACCGAAGCCGTGCCATTGCTGCATAACTACCCTGCCCCACCGATAGCCGAAAAAGAAGGCCCGACCGAACTACGGCCTTACGAAGGGATACTGTACCGGCTCGCATAACAGCGAACCGCACCGAAGGCCTGCGTTTAACCCATTCCGAACGCCCCCACAAGTAAAGGCGGGTCGCCAAACTCCCGCCAAAGAACCGACATTTTACGAATGCAAAAGACGGAAACCGCAGGGTTTCCGTCTTTTGCATTTCCGACCTATTCCTACTCCCACTCGATCGTTGCGGGCGGTTTGGAAGAGATGTCGTACACTACGCGATTAACCCCTCGCACCTTGTTGATAATATCGTTGGACACCGCAGCCAGAAAATCGTACGGCAGGTGCACCCAGTCGGCCGTCATGCCATCGGTCGAAGCTACGGCACGCAGCGCCACGCAGCTCTCGTACGTACGCTCGTCGCCCATTACGCCGACGCTCTTCACGGGCAGCAGAATCGCTCCCGCCTGCCATACCTGGTCGTAAAGTCCCCACTCGCGCAGGGCATCGATATAGATTTTATCCACATTTTGCAGAATTTCCACCTTCTCCGGGGTAATATCGCCCAGAATACGGATCGCAAGCCCCGGACCGGGGAACGGATGCCGCCCCAGCAACTGCGGATCGATGCCGAGGGACTTACCCACGCGGCGCACCTCGTCCTTAAAGAGCAGGCGCAGCGGCTCGACGATTTTCAGGTGCATCTCTTCGGGCAGGCCGCCGACATTGTGGTGCGACTTGATCATCGCGGCAGGTCCCTTGACCGATGCCGAAGCGGACTCCACCACGTCGGGATAAATCGTACCCTGCGCCAGCCACTTCACGTTCTCGATCTGCTTGGCCTCGGCATTGAACACCTCCACGAAATCGCGGCCGATGATCTTGCGCTTCTTCTCGGGATCGGTCACTCCGGCCAGGTCGCCCAGGAACCGGTCGTGCACCTTGACACCCTTGACATTCAAACCCATGCCCTTGTACGATTCGAGCACGCTGTCGAACTCGTTCTTGCGCAGAAGCCCCGAATCCACGAAGATACAGTAAAGGTTCTTACCGATCGCCCGATGCAGCAGCACGGCAGCCACCGACGAATCGACGCCACCGGAAAGACCGAGCACGACACGGTCGTCACCCAGCTTCTCACGCAACTCCCGGACGGTCGTTTCGACGAAACTTTCCGGCGTCCAGTTCTGCTTGCAGCCGCAAATGCCGACCACGAAATTCCGAAGCAGCGTAATGCCGTCGGTCGAATGGTACACCTCCGGATGGAACTGAATACCCCAACTCCGCTCTCCCTCGATGCGGAAGGCGGCATAGTGCACGTCCTCCGTGCTGGCGATCACCCGGTAGGTGTCGGGAACCGAGGTAATCGTATCTCCGTGCGACATCCACACCTGCGTAGGCGACGGAACTCCCTGCATCAGCGGATCGGACGGCTCGACAACCGTAAGCATCGCACGTCCATACTCCCGGCTGGGAGCCGACTGCACTTCGCCGCCGTAGAAATGAGCCAGGTATTGTGCGCCGTAGCAGACGCCCAGCAACGGCAGACGACCTTTGATCGCCGTCAGATCGGGCTTCGGGGCATTTTCGTCCCGTACGGAAAAGGGACTTCCCGAAAGAATGACGCCCCGCACCGAAGCATCCAGTTCAGGGATCTTGTTGAAAGGGTGGATCTCGCAATAGACGTTCAGTTCACGCACGCGGCGTGCGATCAACTGCGTGTACTGCGATCCGAAATCCAGAATGACTATTTTTTCCTGCATCTATTCTATTTGGTTTTTATTTTCTTCACTCGCATTTTCCGAATTATCCTTTTTCATACGGTACAGGTTCACGGCGATACGGACGACGAAAAAATAGAAAAGCGCCGATGCCAACACCAGATGGCGCATCCATGCGTGCCGACAGCCCGTAAACCACCAGATTGCCAAAAGCGTCAGGACAACGAACACCGCCGCCCAATCGTATCGGGTCGTTCGCAACCGATTTCTTCGGATATTCGGCATCAGTGCGTCAGGAGTTTAGTGCTCGCTGCTGTAATTCGGCGCCTCGCTCGTGATGGCAACATCGTGGGGATGGCTCTCCTGCATACCCGACGAGGTGATGCGGATGAACTGAGCCTGCTTGAGCGCCTCGATGTCCCGCGCACCGCAGTAACCCATACCGGCGCGAATACCGCCGACCAGTTGGAAGACCGTTTCCGAAAGCATTCCCTTGAAAGGAACACGGGCCACAATACCTTCCGGCACCAGTTTATTGATATTCACGTCGCCCTTTTGGAAGTAACGGTCGGCTGAACCGGCTTTCATAGCGTCCAACGACCCCATGCCGCGATAGCTCTTGAACTTGCGGCCGTTGTAAATGATCGTTTCGCCCGGAGCCTCCTCCGTACCGGCGAACATCGAACCGATCATCACGCAGTCGCCGCCTGCGGCAAGCGCCTTGACGATATCGCCCGAATAACGCAAACCGCCGTCGGCAATAACCGGAATGCCGTACTTGCGGGCTACGGACGCAGCCCCGTAAATAGCCGACAACTGCGGTACGCCCACGCCCGCAATGACGCGGGTCGTACAGATCGAACCGGGGCCGATACCCACCTTCACGCCGTCGGCACCGTTGGAAATCAGGAACTCGGCGGCTTCGGCCGTGGCGATATTGCCTACGACCACCTCCAGATCCGGATAAACCGCCTTGATCTTGTGCAGCGTATTCTTCACATTGACCGAATGGCCGTGGGCCGTATCGAGCACGACGGCATCGACATCCTCATCGACGAGCGCCTTCACGCGATCCATCACGTCGGGCGTGATGCCGACCCCCGCCGCAACGCGCAGACGGCCTTTCGCATCCTTGCAGGCGTTGGGATGGTCCTGCACTTTCGTAATATCCTTATAGGTAATCAACCCGACGAGCTTGCCGTCGGCATCGACTACGGGCAACTTCTCGATTTTGTTGCGCAGCAGAATGTCGGCCGCACGCTGCAAGTCGGAATTGTGAGTGGTCACCAGCCCCTCCTTGGTCATCACCTCGTCGATCTTGCGGTTCATATCGCGCTGGAACCGCAAATCGCGGTTGGTCACGATCCCGATCAAATGCTGATCCGGAGCCACGACGGGAATACCGCCGATCTTGTTCTCCTTCATCAATGCCAGCGCATCGCCTACGGTATCGTCCTTGGAAATGGTGATCGGGTCGTAGATCATACCGTTTTCGGCACGCTTCACCTTCCGCACGTGAGCCGCTTGCTCGGCAATCGACATATTCTTGTGAATTACGCCGATACCGCCTTCGCGGGCCAGGGCGATAGCCAGAGGCGCCTCGGTCACCGTATCCATGGCGGCCGATACGATCGGGATGTTGAGTTGGATGTTTCGGGAAAAACGGGTCACTACGCTGACCTCACGCGGCAACACTTCGGAGTATGCGGGCACCAGAAGCACATCGTCGAACGTAAGTCCTTCGGGTTGCACCTTCTCATTGATAAAAGACATAGGAGTGAGATTTTGTTGCCTGCAAAAGTAATCATAATTTTTGGATTATTTTTCGTACACTCCCCGAATTTCCAAAAAAAATAGTCCTACTAAAAGATGCAAAACGGCAGCCCCGAAAGGCTGCCGCAAGAAAAATTCCGATACTCGGTCGAATATATTTTGGAACGAACACCTAAAAGCCGCCGAATGATTCAGTAACCTGCATGAATGACGCTTTACTGAACCTGATCGGAGCAGGGAACGCTACGGAAGCAGCCGACTTTACGGCCCACGTCTTCTTGTTGTCAAAACCATCCATTGGAGCTGTCCGCGGATCTTCGTATTTATCTTCGGTCAACAGAACTTCTTCATAATGCAATTCTCCCCATGCGCCGCTCTCGTCCTGAGCCACATAAAAAAATCCCCAGGGACCCGCGATGTTTTGTTCCGGAATACGATACACACCGCGCTTGGAATCCAGCCAACCTAACGACGGATAAGATTCAAGGTAATCGAAAATCAACATATCCGGAAGACTCATAGTCTCACTGCGTGCTGCGTGCAGAAGCCCCCAATAATGAACCGACTCCGCGTTACTCGGGGTCAATGTAAATACAAACACACACGTAGCATCTCCATACTCTCCATAAACGGAAGGATAAAGCTCCGCCAAAGCCTTCCCGTTATAAATCGCCCAAGTAGCGGATACATCCACATCGTAATTACGAGGCAATGACACGGACGACACGCGGAAAATCGATATATCCGATCGTACCTCCGAATCATCATACGCAAATCCATAAATCACGTATTCCGTACCCGGAGTACATGTCGTCGAAAATTCTTCATCACCGACATATACGGCAAGGAGTCCCCCTCCATCGGAAGAAATCAGATTCTCGACGAATTTATGCCAATCCGCATACCGATCGAAATCCTCAGCGGAGGCAATCCCCATATGGTACCAAACATCCGGATCAGTAGGAATCGATTTTACCCGGATCTCCCGTTCGTCCAAAGAAATCAATTCAAATTTGATCGTAAAATCCGTACTTTGCCAGATATCAATAGATTTCAATACCTTACCGTCCGGATTCAGGAACTGCAATCTCGCATAACGGGATCCTTCCTCCAGAGCCGCAATATCGAGTATCAATTTGTCTTCACGAATCCCGCTCCGCGTATCGACCACCGTAATCCACGTTTTGGCACTTTCACTTCACAAAAATATAGGGGCGGCGCATCGGCAAACGATCGTTTTGCAAGCCGAATCACCGACAAGATACATGATACGTTAGACACTCTCCTGCCATGAAAAGAATTCTGCTTTTTATTACGGCAACGCTTTTGCTCGTCCCCGGAACCTCCTGCTCGGACGACAATACCGGTTGCAATCCGACCAGCGACGAATTGGGGATTCTTTATAAAGATGGTCACGATGTCTATGGCGTGGAAGTTTGGGAAGAAACATCAGTAATTCTTACAAACTATTATTCCTTAATTGAAGAAATCATTCAAGAAAAAACAGCAAAAATCCAATCAATCTGGTGGCTTTCTCCTGCCAAAGAAAAGTGTAATGTCCGTTGGAACTGTTCGGCTCCTATTATGGGGAAAACAGATCATTCATCCTCATATATAATCAATCCCGATTACAATATGAATTCATCGCAAATTACGATTGACTTAACAGATGTAACGGACAATTTTACCGTCGAAGCAATTGTTTCCATTGGGAATCTATCCATACGTCGATTCCAAACTATCCCAATTGTGACAAATGAGATTCGATGCGATGCATTTTATTACACCTTCGGGACACCACTCATGCAATTAGAAAATAATATAGACAATGAAAATACACTCAACTCTGATATATTAAAGGCGACCTATTATGCAAGAACTCGTCCGGTCAATTTTCTCGGATTTACGAATTTACCGGGACAAAGATTAGAAAAATTATACTGCACGGCCACAATTGCAGATCCGAATCCTCTACATGATTTACAATATGCGTGCAAGATATGTTTATCTCCTGAAGAACCGGAATTTGAATTACAAAGCGGATCGGAGAATGTGTATCGCGTTCTGAATCCCCAACAGTGGGAAATCAACGGTTTGCTCTGCACACTCGAAAATACGACCTGGCAACAGTTAGGTGCTTCAGAAAATACGGACGATACAGAATTTGCATGTTTAACTATCAAGAAACTATAAAGAGAGGAAAATAATTTTCCTCTCTTTTCAGTGAATATCGTTATAGTTTGATACCTAAAGGGTAAAATTTACCAAATTGATTTTCTGCAAAAGGTTCATCTGTATTGATAAAAATATGATTAGTGGGTAAGGTTTGAATCCGAGAATCTTTAGGGCCGCCTTGTGGAAGATTATGGAGACGGATAACCGTGTATAGATTACCTAAAGTTGATAATTCAATATATGTAGTATTATCCTTTTTCAATACAATTCCATTCGCAGACAAATTACCTGCTAATGCGGGTCCTTTACAGGTGATTCCTTCTTGATTTAATATAATGTTTTTATCTTTCACTGTAACGGTATCGAACTCTCCATTGAGAGCTTTCACAGTCCCCGAAGCCGTAACGGTATTAACCTCCAAGTCATCCGGTATATCCATGGGGAAATCGCCCTCGATCTTTGAAGCGGTCAGGGTTCCCTTCGTCGTGATATTGCCTGTGGCGACGATGGTCCCCGCATCGATCCGACTCTTGACATTCAACGTATTAGTTTCCACTTCGCCTTTATTATTGATCGTTGAAGAATTAATTGTACCCACGTTCATAACTTCAGCATCCATAGCTCCGTTGCCTATATGCATACGATCCCGGTCGGTCATACTAAACGAATCAATTCCTTCATACCATACGACAAGGATTTTACCTTCTGAAGTAAATTCCTGTACTAAAGCTGACTGGCGTTTAGCATCACTGCGATTACCGAGCTGAGCGATCCAATCGCCCGGTTGAGGCTCGCCGGTTCCTTCGGAATCGGTACTCGAAAACTCGATCCAGTCTTCTCCCGCAGCTGTTACCAGTTTCCAATATTGACGAGTTGCAGCACCGGATGCCGAATTTTTCTGAAGGAAATAGACTTGATCGTTTTTCACAAAGTTGTTGCAACCGTAAAGAAATTCCAAATCGGCATGCCAAATATTATCCTGGGTTTGCGGCGTATAGAGTGTCGGTGAAGAGGAAAACTCGACCTTCGCATTCCGGAAATATACAATGGCTCCAGCGGTATTATTATATATCTGAAAATTCCGCATACCGGTCGGTGTCAAAACCGTCGATATCCGAATCCATCGCCCCACTTGATATTCCGCAAGCTCGACGATACTTTTCGTTTCATCCGCAGCTCCCAAACGAATCTGCGCCGGAGCCTCGGCGAAGACATCGACCGAAGTCGCCATCGGCCGTCCCTGGGAACAAAGCGGGGCATCTTCGAAATAGTCGAGCCAGACCCCTGCCGATGATCCGGCACCTACGGTTTTCATACACGATTTACCGTGAAAATTTCCGAACGAAAGGTTGCTGCCGTTCGTCGTTTTCCAGTTGGCAGCCGATGCCAGCGAAGTGTCCGCACCCGGCTTCATCGCTGCGATTTTGTTTCCCTTTACCTGTTCCGCAGCGACGATCCGGGCGGATGCCGAAGAAAAAATCACGCGGTCGCTCATCATAGTACTGAATGTTCCGGGACGGGATGCCTGTTCGGAACGGTCGGCGGACAACGCCCTTGCACTTGCGTTCTCCAGTCTGGACGGATTTTCCGTCGCATCGATCTTCTTTTTCATAAGCAATAGCGGTTTAATTATTTATTTACTTGGGTCAGCAGCGGGAATCTTCGCCAGAAGATACCCTCCCGCCATTCATTCTCAATCGATCTTCACCTGCGGTCAAAACCCGAATCGGCCTGTCTGCCGGGATTTCGGCCTCATTCTTTTATAAAGATAGCAAATAAATTATTGCATTCCAAACGAAACGTGCGCTATTTTCGAAGATCGGGACAAATCCGTTCCCGTCCCTTTCCCGAACTTTCGAGATCGGCAATCCCCGTAATGGATCCGGCACTCTCACCCCGCCGCCGACATATCGCCGTACATACAGCGGTGAAAGCCACAATACGGTCTCGCGCCGTCCATCCGGCACGAAAGCCTATTCCCCTCAAGCATCGGTTCGCAGGAAACAGGACATAACGAAAAAATATCGGAAGCTCCGCCGGGAACTTCCGATACACATAAAGAGGATATAAAAACCCGTATTTCTAATATTGCTCCGACTCATTCGGGAAATCGCCCGATTTAACGTCCTCAACATAAGACGTGACCGCACCGGTCATCACCTCGTGCAAATCGGCATAACGGCGCAGGAAACGCGGCGAGAAACCCTTGTTGATCCCCAGCATATCGTGAATCACGAGCACCTGTCCGTCCACGCCGCCCCCGGCCCCGATACCGATGATCGGAATCCGCAGTTCGGAGGCGACCCGGGTACCCAGCGCCGCAGGAATCTTCTCGAGCACGATGGCGAAACATCCCGCGTCTTCGAGCAGATGGGCGTCCCGCACCAGCTTCTCGGCCTCCTCCTCGTCTTTGGCCCGCACGTTATAGGTGCCGAACTTATGAATCGACTGTGGCGTCAGGCCCAGATGCCCCATCACGGGGATTCCCGCCGAAAGGATACGGTTCACCGATTCGAGGATCTCCTCGCCGCATTCGATCTTCACCGCATCGGCCTCGGTCTCCTTCATGATGCGGACGGCCGACTCGAGCGCCACTTTCGAATTTCCCTGGTACGTACCGAACGGCAGATCGACCACCACCAGCGCACGGCGCACGGCGCGTGCGACCGAGCGGGCATGATAAATCATCATATCGAGCGTGATCGGCACAGTCGTTTCGTAACCCGCCATCACGTTGGCCGCCGAGTCGCCCACCAGGATCACATCGACCCCCGCCGCATCCACGATGCGGGCCATCGAATAATCGTACGAAGTCAGCATGGCGATCTTCTCCCGGCGCTGCTTCATCTCCCACAGACGATACGTCGTGACCGCCCTCACTGTACTCTCTACTGACATAGCATTATATATTTTCAATTTTCGAATCGGGAAACCTCCGGATATTCCTCCTTTTCCCTCCGGTAAACCGGGGCAAATTTAGCGCTTTGGCCGGATTTGCCAAAAAAAGTTCCACAAAACGACTCCTCCAGCCACCGAAACGTTCACCGAATGTTTGGTTCCGGCCTGCGGAATCTCGATTGCCCCGTCTGCCGCATCCACGACCTCCTGCGCCACGCCGTCCACCTCGTTACCGAACACCAGGGCGTATTTCTGCCCCGGTCGAGGCCGGAATTCATCCAGCATGACGGCTCCTTCGACCTGCTCCACGACGTAAATGAGATACCCCTGCGCACGCAGCGCAGCGATGCAGTCGGTCGTCGCGGCGAAATAGTCCCACGCAACGGTCAGCCTCGGCTCCGAGCGCCGTCTTGTGGATCTCCCGGTTGGGCGGGGTGGCGGTGATGCCGCACAAGGCGATGCGTTCGACGGCAAAGGCGTCCGCCGTGCGGAAAAAGGCCCCGACGTTCTGCATCGAGCGCACGTTGTCCAGCACGACCGCCACCGGCATTTTTTCTCCATACGGGCGAACTCCCCGGCAGAGGGACGCCCCAGCTCTTCGTTGGTAATCTTTCTCATCGTTACAACTTCCCTGTTTTCACGGCAAAAGTAAGCAAATCCGAATATTTTAGCTAACTTTGGCGACCTGAATACACGCAAAAGCGTCCCGTTCCGCAGACGGCTCCGCCCGGCGGACCGGCAACCGGACGGAACGTGCGACAAACGACTACGATCGCCTATGAAGCAAATCGCACTTATCCTGACACTTCTGCTGGCTGCCGCCGGCGCCTCGGCCCAGGAGGTTTTCATCGGAGCCGACTTCGACACCCGGTTCGACAACCGCGAACACTCGGACTGCAACATCGACGATTCGCACACGTTCTTCAGTATGCGCCTGACCCCGAAAGCGGGTGTTATCTGGTCCGAAAAAAACCAGCTGGTGGTAGCCGTCGATCTGTTGCAAGACTTCGGCGACAAGGAACACAAGTTCTTGAGTAAAGTGGACCCCCAGATCTACTACCAGTTCAACTCGAAGACGGCACAGGCCGTAGCCGGTATTTTCCCGCGCTCCCTGCTGCTGGCCCGATACGATCCGTTCTTCCTGGGCAGTGCCTACTCGTTCTATAATAATCGCATCCAGGGCCTGGCCGCCCACTATAAATCCCAAACGGGCTCCTTCATCGAGTTCGCCCTCGACTGGGAGGGAATGCGCTCGTACCAGACGCGCGAGAAGTTCCGCATCCTCTCGGGCGGCGAATACAAGGGACGCCACTGGTACGGCGGCTATGTCATGACCCTGCTCCACTACGCCAAAACCGACAATACGGAGTTGGACGAAGGGGTCGTGGATCATATCCTGCTCAATCCCTACGTCGGCTACCGCTACGAAGGAGCCTACACCTTCGATGCCCGGCTGGGCTACCTGCAAAGCCTGCAGCGCGACCGCCGCACCGAAGAGGGCTGGAAAGCGCCCAAAGGCGGGCGCCTCGCCCTGTCGGTAAGCCGCTGGGGTGTCTGTCTGCTCAACGAACTCTACGTCGGCGAGAACATGCTCCCCTTCTGGGACATCTACGGCTACGGACTGTATGCCGGCACGCCTTTCTACGGCACCCCCAAGAAGATCTACAACCAGACGGCCGTCACCTACAACCGCCGCTTCTTCAACAACACGGTGGGCGTTTCGGCCGGATTCTATTTCCATTACGACGGCGTGGGCCTGGGCCTGCAGCAGATCCTGAAAGTATCGGTCAATCTGCAAAAAACCGTTTACCGTCCCAAGAAATAGGCGCAAAGGCGGAAAAAAGTTGTAATTTTGTAAAAAATATACCTGCTATGGCAATCGCAACCAACGACACCAATACCAAGGAGAAAGCCGCGAACTTTCTCGAAGAGATCATTCAGGAGTCTATCGCCAAGGGCGACACGCGCGTACAGACCCGTTTCCCGCCCGAACCCAACGGCTACCTGCATATCGGCCACGCCAAGAGCATCTGCATCAACTTCGGCCTGGCCAAGAAATACGGCGGCAAGTGCAACCTGCGTTTCGACGACACCAACCCGGTGAAGGAGGACGTGGAGTACGTGGATTCGATCAAGCGCGACATCCGGTGGCTGGGTTTCGACTGGGCGTTGGAACGCTATGCGTCGGACTATTTCGACCAGCTCTACGACTGGGCCGTCGTCCTGATCAAGAAAGGCTTGGCCTATGTCGATGACCAGACGCAGGAAGAGATCCGCCTCACGCGCGGCACGGTATCCGAGCCCGGCAAGGAGTCGCCCTGGCGCAACCGCTCGGTCGAGGAAAACCTCGACCTGTTCGAGCGGATGAAAAAGGGCGAGTTCGCCGACGGCGAGAAGGTGTTGCGAGCCAAAATCGACATGGCGCACCCGAACATGCTGTTCCGCGACCCGATCATGTACCGCATCCTGCACGCCGAGCATCACCGCACGGGTAACAAATGGTGCATCTATCCGATGTACGACTATGCGCATGGCCAGTGCGATTCGATCGAACGGATCACCCACTCGATCTGCACCCTCGAATTCGACGTGCACCGTCCGCTCTACGACTGGTTCATCCAAGCGCTCGACATCTATCCCTCGCACCAGTACGAATTCGCCCGCCTGAACCTCACCTATACGATGATGTCCAAGCGCCGTCTTCTGAAGCTCGTGCAGGAGGGCGCCGTGATGGGCTGGGACGACCCCCGCATGCCGACCATCTGCGCCCTGCGCCGCAAGGGTTATACGCCGGCTTCGGTGCGCAACTTCGCCGAAATGGTCGGCGTGGCCAAGCGCGACAACGTGATCGACCTGGGCAAGCTGGAGTTCTGCGTGCGCGAAGACCTGAACAAGGTCGCCGAACGCCGCATGGCGGTACTCAACCCGCTGAAAGTCGTCATCACCAACTACCCCGAAGGCAAAACCGAGCTTTTCACGGCAATCAATAATCCCGAAGACGAAAGCGCCGGCACGCGCCAGGTGCCTTTCTCGCGCGAGATCTATATCGAACGCGACGACTTCATGGAGGTCCCGCCCAAGAAATACTACCGCCTGAGTCCCGGTACGGAGGTGCGCCTGCGCTACTCCTACCTGATCCGATGCGAAGAGGTCGTCAAGGATGCAGAAGGCAACATCACGGAGCTTCGCTGCACGTACGACCCGGAGTCGGGCAACGGTTCGTCGAGCGACGGCCGCCGCGTAAAGGGCGTGATCCACTGGGTATCGGCGGCCGATGCGATCGAAGCCGAAATCCGTCTCTTCAACCCGCTTTTCAAAACCGAAGATCCCGACGACGTGGCCGAAGGCGGCAGTTGGGAGGACAATCTCAACCCCGATTCGATGATCGTCACCCGAGGCTATCTGGAACCGTCGCTCAAGGAGGCTCCCATCGGGCAGCCGTTCCAGTTCGAGCGCGTAGGGTATTTCTGCGCCGATACGGATTCCAAGCCCGGACACCCGGTATTCAACCGCACGGTGACCCTCAAGGATTCGTGGGCCAAGATCAACAAATAGATATTTCTTCTACGGTAAAATGAAAAAGCCGGAGCTATCGAAGCTCCGGCTTTTCGATTGATAAATCGTGTTTTCAATATTCGCCGTAAACTCCATATCGGATATTCACGGAAAATTTCCGACGCCCTGTCGTTGCTGTATTCAGGAGTAAAATATATCTTACATTTTAAAATACAGAGGGGTTCTAATTGCCTTCATACTCCATATAATACATATCGATACCTTTGGCCCAATAGTCCTTATGCGTCGCTTTCAACACAAAGCCTTGCTTCTGATAGAACTTATAAACCAACTTGCGAAGTTCTGACGGTTATCTTGCGGACACGATCAATTGATTTCAACTTGTCGATTCTATATTCGAGCAGTTGCTTCCCAAGCGATTTTCCCTGATAATCGGGATGTATGATGTCCCAACTTATTTTGCCGACGGTTTTATCATCGGCAAAATTTATTCCGCCGCAACCAACGATCCTGTCATTCGTGACCAGCACATAATACGACTCTATTTCTCGATCCAGATAATCACTCAAATCAATTTCTTCTTCCGCCGCAAAATATTCTGGTGTATTCCGCCGGATCAATTCCATCACATCATCCTTGTCTGTCGTCCGATATTCCCTTATCGTAACCATTTCTCCGTTTTCCCTCTCAACACTCTATTTACCGCCCGCATAAGAGGAATACACTTCCCGGCAACGCAACGACCGTTATTTCTTCCGGGCGATCGTTCGAAACGGCAGGGCCAGCACCCCGAAGAACGCTTCGCCGAAGATACCGCCCGACATCTTGGAGGTTCCTTCGGTCCGGTCGGCAAAGATGATCGGCACCTCGCCGATGCGGAATCCCATCTTCCAGGCCGTATATTTCATCTCGATCTGGAATCCGTACCCCACCATCTCGATCCGGTCGAAATCGATCGCCGCAAGCACTTCCCGCTTATAGCCGACGAATCCGGCCGTCGCATCGCAGACGGGCATCCCCGTCACGATCCGCACATACCGCGAGGCGCAATAGGACATCAACAGCCGCGACATAGGCCAGTTCACCACCGTCACTCCTTTCGAATACCGCGAACCGACGGCGACATCCGCTCCGGCCTCCAATTCGGCGGTAAGCCGCAGCAGATCGTCGGGATTATGCGAAAAATCGCAGTCCATTTCGAACACGGCATCGTACGGGCGAGCCAGCGCCCAGCGGAATCCCTCGATATAGGCAGTGCCCAACCCCAGTTTTCCCGAGCGTTCCAACAGAAACAGACGATCCGGAAACTCCGCCTGCCGCTCCTTGACGATCGCTCCCGTTCCATCGGGCGAGCCGTCGTCCACCACGAGCAAATGGTAACCGCCCTCGAGCGACATCACCTTCGAGATCATCTTCGAAATATTCTCCCGCTCGTTATAAGTAGGTATGACAACCAGTTTTTCCATCCAAATACTTTCTTCAGGGTAATTATGTATTTCAGCGTACCTTTATCCGACAGTCACAGCTCCGAATCCGGCAGCCGCTTATTTGAGATTCGCAGCCGCATTTATAATTCTGCCTCTCCGGATCTCCTCTCGGAGAGGACTTGGGCCGCTACACACCCCCAAAGGTACACAAAAGTATATTATCGCCAGCTTAAATCGCCCCCGTCCGAACATCGACACATAAGGCAGCGGTCGCATTCGAATCGCCGCCCCTTTACAGCAACTTGCCGAACCGTCTGCGACCTAATAAATAACGCAGAACGATCGACCCGCAGTATATGCCCCGGGGCTTCCCCTTCGCCGCACCGCGAACAGCCCGCCGCTTGGCGGCCAGCGCCTTGTGCGCCCGCAGAAAATCCCGCCACGCACGTCCCACGGCCCGCACGTAATCCGGACGCCCCTGCATCAGGTACGACAGCGCCGCGCACGAGTCGAGCACCGGACGCACGACAGCCACGACGCTCCGCTGCACCGGCGACGCACACTTGTAGAGCATCGCCAGATTATTGCGATGGTTGTAAAACACCTTCGAAGGCGATCCCTGCGCCAGACTCCCCCCGCCGAGGTGATAAACCCGGCTCCGGGGCTCGATCCGCACCCGGTAACCGGCCAGCTGCATCCGCCAGCAGAGGTCGATCTCCTCCATGTGGGCGAAAAAATCCTCGTCGAAACCGCCCATCGCCCGAAATACTTCGGCCCGGCAGCAGAAAGCAGCGCCGCTCGCCCAAAAAACATCGCGGGCATCGTCGTACTGCCCTTCGTCCCGTTCGACACACTGCAAAATACGACCTCGGCAGAAAGGATACCCCAGGTAGTCGATGAAACCGCCCGAAGCTCCGGCATACTCGAACCGTGCAGGCTCGACGAGCGACAGCAGCTTGGGCGCTACGGCAGCCACGGTCCGATCCCGATCGAGCGTTTCGACGAGCGGTTCGACCCATCCGGCAGGCGTTTCGACATCCGAATTGAGCAGAATGAAATAGTCCGCATCGAGATACTCCAACGCCCGGTTATAACCTCCGGCAAACCCGTAGTTACGGTCCAGTACGATTCGCCCCACAGCGGGAAATTCGCGTTCGAGCACGCCGAGCGAATCGTCCGTCGAACCGTTGTCGGCCACGACGACGCCGACCCCTTCGGGAACCGATGCGAGCACCGAAGGCAGGAAACGGCGCAAATGCCCGGCACCGTTCCAATTCAGGATCACTATTTCTGTTTTCGTTCGCATTCCATGCGGGCCAGATCGGCCGGGGACTTGTGTTTCCACCGCTTGTGCGACCACATCCACAGGTCGGGGTATTCGCGGATCTTCTGCTCCAGGCGCCGCACATAGCGTTCCGTTATTTCATGGGGAGCGACCTCCTCTTCTCCGTCGTAAATCCGGTCGAAATCCATCTCGTAATAACCCGGCTTGACACGCCGCAGCCAGCAGCAATACACGGGCAGGCCGCAACGCAGCGCCAGCTTCTCCCCTCCGTCGAAGATCGTATCCCGATTGAGGAAGCGGAACCAATGGCTGTCGGGACGGCGCGGCGGATTCTGGTCGGCAATCAGTCCCATCACGATATTCTTGCCGTCGATTCCCTTCTCCCGATTTCGCAGATAGAAGCGCAGGGACTCAGCCATCGGTACCGGACAGATATTCGCATGGCTGCGCAGACGTTTGTACAATTCGTCGAAAACGCGACTCCGCAGGGGATGATAGACCGCCACGACCACCTGCGAAGGGACGATAATCCCCCAGAACGAACAGTATTCCCAGCACCCCAAATGAGCCGTCAGAGCGATCCAGTCCCGGCCCTCGACCGCAGCCATCTGCTTTTCCAGATCCTTTACGACGACGACCTGACGGCATTTCTCGTCGGTGAGTCCGGCCAGACTGAAGGTATCCACGAAAATCTCCGCCAAAGTACGGTAAAAACCTCTCCGGATAGCATGCAACTCCTCCAGGCTTTTCTCCGGAAAAGAGTTCCGCAAATTCTCCGTCACGACCCGATAACGGTAACGCAACAGGCGCAACGCACCGAAAACGGCCGGTTCCACCACGTAATAGCGAAACCAATACGGCAAAATGGAGAAAAACTTACAGAAAATCCAGAGGCTTTCCAGTCCGATCCTTCCCCAAAAACCCAGATTCGGGCTTTTCTGTCTTTCTACCTCCGGCTTACTCATTCGATTTCGGTTCTACGAACAGTTTCACATTATCGACCTTCGTGCGGACCGAAAGCCACTTGCGCAACTGCTCCCGGTCTATCTGGCGTTGGAAATCCTTCGGCGTAATGACACAGACCAACAGCGTATCCAGCGGTTTGCCCGCAACGTCGAACATCACCCCTTTGGTAAGCGACATCGACTCCACGTTATCCGACATCACGCCCACCTCCTGCGAAATATCGCCGATATCGACATTCGTCACCTGATAGCGAGCCAGTCGCTGTTTCATCTCGGCGATTTGCCGATTCTTCTCGTCCAGCAGCTCCACATAACTCGACTGCAGCGACTGCAAATCGACCTTATCCGAGTTCGATGCCTGTCGCACCACCAATTCTGTCCGAGGCAGCCCATAGCTTGCGAGCTGTCCCCGCGCATTCTCGATCACATCTTCGCCGAGCGGCTCCCCGACCAACAGCAGTTCGATACGGGGCGATTCTCCGCCCCGCCGGTAGATCTTGCTGGATTCGATCACACGGGTCTGCGGGAAATTGAACACCTGGGCGATATACTTATCGGCCTGCACCTCGAAAATCGAAACCCGCACCATATGCAAGCCGATGAATACGCTGGGAATAAACGTAACGAGCGTAATCGCCAGCATCGTCCGCTTCACGAAACGCTCACGGGATTTGTTGAGAAACGTCTTCTTCCTGTACTTCAGAAACCGGGTAAAAATATAAGTAGCCAGGGCGATAAAAACCGTATTGATGAAAAACAGGTAAAACGCCCCGAAGAAAAAACGATACTGTCCCGTCGCCAGACCGAACCCCGCCGTACAGAGAGGCGGCATCAACGCCGTAGCGATCGCAACGCCCGGAATAACGGTCGAATTACGATCCTGGCGCGATTGCGCCACGATACCGGCCATACCGCCGAAAAAGGCGATCAACACGTCGTAAGTCGTCGGAGTGGTACGTGCGAGCAACTCACTGCTCGCATTCCCCAGCGGGGAGATGAAAGAAGAGGGTCGAAGTCGAAATCGCCACGACGAACATCAGGACGAAGTTCCTGACGGATTTTTTCAGCAGGTCGAAATCGTTGATCCCGAGCGAAAAGCCGATACCCATAATCGGCCCCATGATCGGAGAAATACACATGGCGCCGATAATTACGGCGGCCGAATTGACATTCAGGCCCAGCGACGCCACCATCGTAGCGCAAATCAGGACCCACAAATTGACGCCGCGAAACTCCGTACCCTTGCTGATGTTGGCAGCTACTTCATCCTGCGAGGCCTTGTCATCCTCCAGACTGAAACGGTCCCGCATAAAAGCCCGGAACTCCGCCCAAAGTCGGAACGAATGACGGGACTGCTCTTTCAATTCACTATTTTCCATATCACTCATTTACTCTTCTTCGGATTCTGTATCCATATTCTTTCCCGGTTTCGGAAGCCCCGCCACCACGATCACGAACTCTCCTTTGGGCGTATGTTCCCGGAAATAGTCCGCAACCTCGGCAAGGGTTCCCCGCACGGTCTGTTCGAACTTTTTGGTCAGTTCCCGCGACACGGCCGCCATCCGCTCCGGACCGAACACCTCGGCGAACTGTTCGAGGGTCTTGACCACCCGGAAAGGCGACTCGTAAAAAATCATCGTACGCGGCTCCGACGCAAGGCTCTGCAAATGCTTGTTGCGGCCTTTCTTCTGGGGCAGAAAACCCTCGAAGCAAAACCGGTCGCACGGAAAGCCGCTCTGCACGAGCGCCGGAACGAAAGCCGTAGCTCCGGGCAGCGTCTCCACCTCGATCCCCGCTTCAAGACAGGCCCGCACCAGCAGGAATCCCGGGTCGGAGATTCCCGGCGTGCCCGCATCCGAAATCAGAGCCGCTGAACGGCCCTGGGCGATGTTGTCGGCCACCAGACCAACCGTCGCATGTTCATTGAACTTGTGGTGGGCATACATCTTTTTCTCGATGCCCAGATGCTTGAGCAGCACCGACGAGGTGCGCGTGTCTTCAGCCAGAATAAAATCGACTTCGGAAAGCACCCTGACGGCCCGAATCGTGATGTCGTCCAAATTTCCGATCGGCGTAGGAACGATATAGAGCTTAGCCATCGTCAGGAGAGTTTACGTTCCAGCAACTCCATCAGGAACCTCACTCCGTCGGACGAAGGGTTCCAATCGTAATTCTCGGAGATATAGATAATGCAGTCGTCCAGGTCGTCAAACTCGTTCAGACGGTCGATCGTCCGTTCGTACCGCTCGGTATCGCCGCCGAACAAGTCCCGCAGCAACAGGAATTTGTCGTTGATACCGATCGCCTGCTTCAGGTCGGTGATCCGCTCCTTGCGCACGATTTCGGAAGCCATGTCCTTCGGCGCGGCGATCGTGTCGGCCAGCGTATGCACGTCACCGCCCAACACCTCGCCCAGCACCGGCTCCGGTTCGGCGGCAAACGGGTATTTCGGGGCATCGGTTTTAGCCGAAGTCGTTTCGGCGACGACCGTCTTTTGCGAAGCGGCAACGGAAGCATCGGCATCCGCCGCATTATCCGCTTGCTCCGAAATCTCTGCAGCGACAGAGTCGGATTCCGATGTTTCGGACTGTGGCTCCGGCATTTGCGACGTTACGGACTTCTTCGGTTCATCCATTTTTTCGAGGAGTGTTTCCAGCTGCGGAGCCGCTGCATCGTCCTGCTCCTTTCCAGCGGTTGCCTGTTGCTGCGGAGCCGCTGCATGCCCCGGCTTCTGCCCGGTCCCGACCGGAATCTTCGAAGCAGCGGCTTCCTGCGGCCCGTCCGTCTCGTAGAGGGACATGATGACCCGCCGCTTCTCCCTGTGACGGATCACCAGATCGTCCAGATCGAACAGACTGTCCGATACGACGACTTTCTGCTTCGATTCGGCATCGGCTTCAGAGGAGGGAGCAACCACCTGACCGGCAGACGATCCGGCAAGCCCCTCCCGGCCGGTCCGAACCGCAGCATCGTGCCCGGTTCCCGACGCTTTGTCGGACTGCCCTTCCATCGAAGCATCCTGCCGCGAAAGACCGGACGTCACAGATACCGCGACCGCGACAGCTATAGACTCCGCTGCAGGTGCAGATTCCGATACAGGCACGGATTCAGGGGCAGATTCGTCGGCAAGCACCGGATCCGGCTCGGCCACAGGAGCAGACGCAACGACAAGTACAGGTTCCGGCTCAGGTTCTGTAACGGCAGATGCCGAAACCGGCTTCACGGAGGGCGCAGATTCCGGCACAGCAGCAGACACCCCGGCGGATTCACCCAAAGCTTCGGGCATCGCAGCCGGCTCCGGCAGGGAGTCGCGGACAGGCTCCGCCAGCAAATCGTCCAGGTCGATACTTATTTCGGACACCGGCGCAACTTCGGCGACGGACTGCTGCGCAGCGACGGACGCGGAAGCGGAGGAATCCCCTTCGTCGAAATTCGCAAACCGTATCGCTTCATACAATTTTTTGAGCTTGTCCAAAACCAAATCCCGCTCGATGCCGGGGACATCGTGCGAACCCGCCCAGCCATCGACCAGTTCGATCAAACGGGCAAGTTCTTCCTGTATCTTGTTCACCTCCATAACAAAATCGGTTTATCAGAGCCAAAGGTACGAAAAATATCGGATGCGGGAAACGGTTTGTCCGCAGATTGCCAAAAATTCACCGATGCAGCTCGACGATTATTTTCCGAATCGGAAAAACTATGTATATCTTTGCTTCGGATGCAAAACCGAACGAAAAACCTTCGAACGGACACCGCACCCGCTTTGCTGCATATACCCACACTAAAAAAATCATCCTGAAATGGATATTCTGGAACTGCGCCGCTATTGCCTCTCCCTGCCGCTGGCAGAAGAGTGTACCCCGTTCGACGAAACGACCCTGGTCTTCAAAATCGGGGGCAAAATGTTCTGTTACACCGATATGGTGGAATTCCGATGGATCGCTGTAAAGTGCGATCCGGATCGGGCCGTTCTGCTTCGCGAACGCTATCCGGAACTGGTCACTCCCGCTTTCCACAGCAACAAACGCCACTGGAACGGCATCCGTACGGATGGTGATCTGCCCGACGCCTTTATCCGCGAGCAACTCCGCCACTCCTATCTGCTCGTCGCGGCAGGCATCACCCCCAAAGCCTTGCGGCAGGAAATACGAAACCAGATCGAAAAAGCCGGGCTCCCCGAAGAGTAACCCGGCTTTCGCCTCTTTCCCGAATCAGCCCCGCATCTGCCGCCGCATCATCCGACGCCAGCGGAAATACCCGGCCAGCGACATCGTCAGGTAAATCGTGTAGAGCAATGCGGTGAGCGGGATCTCCTTGTAGAAATAGAGCCCGACCGTCACCAAATTGACTACAAACCATACAAACCACTGTTCCAGATACTTGCGCGAAAGCATCCACATTCCCACGATGCTCAGCGACGTGGTCAGGCTATCCCAGAACGGCACGGTGCTGTTGGTAAAGGTCACGAGCACCCAGTAGATGAACAGATGGATCGCCGCATACGCCGCCGCGATCATCGGCCAGCGGCGTGCGGGCGTACGGGAAATACCGCCGCCCTTTTCGGTTTTGGGAGCGTTGCGCCATACCAGCCACCCATAGACACTCGCCAGAAAATAATAGACGTTCATGCCGAAATCGGCATAAAGCCCCGTCTGGAAGTAGAGCGTACCGTGCACGACGGGCATCACCAGCCCCACGAGCCAGAGGTAGATGTTGGCCCGGTATTCGAGCCACAGATAGAGCAGCCCCAGCGTAAAGCCGACGATCTGCAGGATGAGTTTGAGTTCCATCGCCTAAAACCGCACCGTTACGTTGGCCAGCACGTTGAACATCGCCTGGGGAAAATAGAAGGCCGAATCTTCGCGCACACCTCCGACAATCGACGAATAACCGTAGCCGTTGTTACAATACTCCGTATTGAAAAGATTGTTGATCTGCACGCCGAAACGCACGCTTCCGATCTTCGAGGCAGCCAATTCATACCCCAGGTTCAGGTTGGTGACACAGTAGTCGTCGAGCGACAGCGCATCGTTGCGGCCGTTGGTAAAGTATTGTTTGCCGACATACTGCGTATGCAGCAGGGCGCTGAACCCTTTGACATGGAAATCCAATAGCACTCCGGCGATGACCGACGGAGAGTAGGAAAGGGTCGAGGTCCCGAGATACAGCTCCTTTTCGCCCAGGTAGTTCCAGTCGGCGTCGTACTCCGAAACATATTCCGTATAGTTCTCGATCCGGTTCTGGCTCAGGGTCGCATTGGCTCCCAGCGAAAACCAGCGGGCGATGTTCAGCGAAGCCGAGAGTTCGATGCCCCGGCGGTAACTGTCTGGAATATTGCGGGACAGCTCCTGCCCCGTGTCCGAGAGTTCGCCCGTAGCGACCAGCTGATCCTTGTAGGACATATAGTAGAAGTTCACGCCCGCCTCGAAACGGTCGTTGTGGAAAAGATAGCCGAACTCCCAGTCGTACAGCCGCTCCGAGGTGGGATACTCCCCGTTCTTGGTATCGGTGAAGTTGCTGCGCGTAGGCTCCTTCTGCGCCACGGCGAACGACACATAGACCTTGTGATTCCGGGCGAAAGTGTAGTTCACGCCCGCTTTGGGGTTGAAAAAGTGATAGGTACGGTGAATATCCAACTCCTGAAGCGCCGAAGTGGTGCTGTTGAAATTGTCGTTGGTGCCCGTAATGTTATGCCGGATGAAACGGTACTGCAGGTCGGCATAGAGGTTCAGTCCCCGTGCAGCCTCCCAGTTGATCTTGGCGAAGACGTTGGCATCGTACTTGGTCGAGGCGTTACGATAATATTCGTGACGCGGGAAGCCGGGTGCATCGACGACCGACATCACGTTTCCCCAGTGGCCGCCGTCATATACGCTGCCCGCACCGCCCAGGGCCAGTTGTACGCGGCCACGAGTATAGTTGGCCGATGCCACCACGCCGCCGAAATGGTTGTCCATCGACTTGCGGCGAATCAGATTGCTTTCGGTAATCGGCTCGTTCGGATCGTCCGTAGGGATCGGCGCGATACCGTACTCGCTCAACGTCTGTCCGTTCTTATACTGGTTGTAATAACCCGAACCGTAGGTGTAGTGGCCCGTGACATTCAGCGTCCAACGGGCGTTGAAGCGATGATTGACGATCAACTGATTGTTGATCTGGGTATAGTTATCCGTCTGGTTATCATAAAACGAAATCGATCCGTCGGCATGTTTGACAAGCCCCTGCGAATTGTAGCGCCGGTCGGTTTCGAGCCTGCTCCTTCGTCACGCCGTCATAAGCCAGTCCGACTCTGGCCACACCGCCGAAGAAGGAGATCAGCTTCACGGCCGTACCCCCATCGTAGTACCCGACCTGCAACATGTAGGACTCCAGGTTGGTGAAGGCCCGATCGACATAACCGTCCGAGGAGATATGCGAAAGCCGGGCATCGACGGTCCAATGGCCGCCCATGAGTCCCGAACCGATCTGCAACGACTGTTTGTTGGTGTTGTAGGAGCCATAGGAAAGGGACGCTTCGCCAGAAAATTCGCTCGACATCGGGGCGGTGGTCATATTCACCGAACCGCCGAAGGCTCCCGTACCGTTGGTCGAGGTTCCGGCACCGCGCTGTACCTGGATCGTTCCGACCGAAGAAGCCATGTCGGGCGTATCGTACCAATAGACCGAGTGGCTCTCGGCATCGTTCATCGGCACGCCGTTGGTTGTGACATTGATGCGCGAAGCATCCGAACCGCGCAGACGGAACGCCGTACCGCCGATGCCGTTGCCGGCATCCGAAGTGGCGACCACCGACGGAGTCATTTGCAACAACGTCGGCATGTCGCTGCCGAAATTCCGGCGAGAAATCGCTTCTCGGCCGATATCGGCATATGCCACCGGAGTTTTGCGATCGACGCGGGTAGCGGTCACCTCGATCTGCTGCAATTCGTACAGTTTCATGGAATCCGGAGTCATGGAGTCCGTTTCCACCGGTTCGTCCGCGTGCACCGGCATCGCGCACCAGACAGCCGCAGCCGTAAGCGGCAGTAAGAAAATCCTTTTCATAACTTTAATTGAATTAAAAGAACAGAAAAGGGGTATGTCGTATCGATTATAGATTCCCGGTTTCAGCATTACCCGTATCCGGTACAATGGGTATAATCTCAGCCTGACAGTAAGGCACCCCTTCAAGAATACGGGCGCAAAGATAACATTAAATTTCGGAAAATCGCACCGCATCACAAAAAGAGTACGCCACCCGGCTCGACCCCAGGAATGGCGCACAGCTTTGTTCGAACAACTCACTCCGAATGCGGCGGACAGCGACGAAAAACCGACTGTTCGGATATTTGCCGAAAAAAACGTTTACAACCCGGAACCAGGCAAAACCCGGGACCGTTTTCCGGCTCCGACAGTTGAAAATCCGGTATCTTCCTCGGGACAGGGCAAGCCTGGGGAGAGTCATCACCTACCGGAAAGTACCGAACCGATAGACGGTCTTCTGGCAATAAAATCCGTCAGGCGCAAGCAGCGGAGAAGGAAATTCCGGCCGATTGACCGCATCGGGATACCCCTGACAGACGACGGCGACCCCTTCGTAATCCCGGTAGCGGCCGCCCGACTTCGTTTCGGGGCATCCGCCGCCCAAGCGATTGCCGGTGTAGAGCGTCACGCCGGGCTGCGAAGAGAGAATCTCCACCCGGAGTCCCGAACGTGCATCGCGCAATTCGCCGACTTCGGTCAGGATATTCTGCCGCCAACCGTCCACGGGGAAGAAGTGGTCGTACCCCCGCAGCATCCGGATCCGGTCGAAATCGGAATCGACGCCCTCACCCAAGCGGCGCAGTGAACGGAAATCGGCGGGCGTACCGGCAACACCGAGCAGTTTCCCGGTAGGAATCAGACGATCGTCCGCTTCCAAAACAGTCGAAGCATCGAGCCGCAGCTCGTGGTCGAGTACCGACCCGCTGCCCTCGCCGCCCAGATTGAGCAGCAGGTTGCAGGCCATGTTCACGGGCGTCGTCCGGTCGGTTCGAGCGATATAAGTTATTTCCAGCGCATTATCTTCGTCGAAATCGAAAGCGGCCTCGACCTGCAAATTACCGGGATACCCCTGATCGCCGTCGTCGGAAGAGAGCGACATCACGACCCGGTTGGTTTCGACACGGCTCTCCCACAAGCGCCCGGCGAAGCCCTTCACACCGCCGTTGAGATGCCCGGCCATGCCGTTTATATCCAAGCGGTATTCTTCGCCGTCAATCCGCATCGTCCCGTAAGCGATGCAACCGGCCACGCGGCCGATGCTTTTGCCGCACAGGGCCGGATCGCCGAAATAACTGCGGAAATCCTTGTAACCCAGCGCCACATCCGCCAAATGTCCGTCACGATCGGGAACCAGAATCGACACGACAGCCGCGCCGACATTGCAAAGCCGCACTTCGGCACCTGCGGCATTGCGCAGCGTATAGAGCACAACGGCCTCGCCCTCCGAAGTGGCGCCCCAGATCTGCTGTTCGATCTCCATCCCTATTCGCCCGGCTTCAGATTACGCAGCAGGTTGTCGATACGACGCAGGGTCTCCTCCTTCCCGATGAAAGAGGTAACGTCGTACATACCGGGACCCTTGCCGGCTCCGACCAGCGCCAGGCGCAGCGTGTTCATCACCTGTCCCAGCGAATAGCCCTTCTGCTCGATCCAGCCGTGCACGATCCGCTCGGTATTTTCGAGCGAAAAATCGTCGATGCCGGCCAGCACCTCGCGCAGTTCGCGCAGCATAGCCGGATTATCGCCCTTCCAATACTTCTTAGCCTGCTTCTCATCGTACTGAGTCGGAGCGACGAAGAAGAACGAGGTCAGATCCCACAGATCGGTGATGAACGTGGCCCGCTCTTTCATAATGCCTGCGGCACGCCCGGCCAACTCGTCCGAAACCTCGATGCCGTGCTCGCGCAGGATCGGCTGATACAGTGCGGCCAGCTCCGCGTCGCTCTTATGGTGCATATACTGGGCGTTGAACCACTTGGCCTTGTCGGGCTGGAAGCGGGCGCCCGATTTCGAAACGCGCTCCAGCGAGAAGCTGTCGATCAGCTCCTGCATCGAGAAGATCTCCTGCTCGGTGCCGGGATTCCACCCCAGCAACGCCAGCATGTTGATAAACGCCTCGGGGAAATAACCGTCCTCGCGGTAACCGCGTGCGGTTTCGCCCGTCGGGGATTTCCAGAAGAGCGGGAACACGGGGAACCCCATCTTGTCGCCGTCGCGCTTCGAGAGTTTGCCGCCGCCCGTAGGTTTCAGCAGCAGAGGCAGATGCGCGAAGCGGGGCTGCAGGTCCGTCCAACCAAAGGCCCGGTACAGCAGATAATGCAGCGGCAGCGACGGCAGCCACTCCTCGCCACGGATCACGTGCGACACCTCCATCAGACGGTCGTCCACGATATTCGCCAGGTGGTACGTAGGCAGCGCATCGGCCGACTTATAGAGCACCTTGTCGTCGAGCGTCGAAGTGTTCACCTCGACATGCCCCCGGATCAGGTCGTCCATTTCGACGATCTCGTTTTCGGGCATCTTGAAGCGAATGACCCACTGGTCGCCCCGCGCGATGCGGGCTGCGACCTCCTCTTTCGAGAGAGAGAGCGACGTAGGCAGTTTCTCGCGGATCGAATAGTTGTATGCGAAAGTTTCGCCGCGCGCCTCGTACTCCTTGCGCAGGGCGTCCAACTCCTCGGCAGTATCAAAAGCGTAGTAGGCCCATCCGGACTCCACGAGCTGTTTCGCGTATTTCAGGTAGATGTCGCGCCGCTCGCTCTGGCGGTACGGCGCATGGGGGGCCGCCGACGCCGACACCCTCGTCGATCTCGATGCCGCACCACTTGAGCGACTCGAGGATATACTCCTCGGCACCCGGCACGAAACGCTGCGAGTCGGTATCTTCGATACGAAGAATCATCGTACCGCCGTGCCGACGCGCGAACAGGTAGTTATAAAGCGCCGTACGTACGCCGCCGATATGCAGAGGCCCCGTAGGGCTGGGTGCGAAGCGCACCCGGACAGGTCTTTCCATATTTCGTTACTCTTTGTTGATTTCCTTTTTATCGTCATGTTCGGATTCAGCCGTCTTGCGACCTGCCGCATCCTGCGCCGCTGCACCCCCTCGGGCAGGTTTGCGCAAAGTCGGCGCCACGGCCCACAGCGCACACATCACCCACACAACGAAGGCACCCGATACCACACGCCAGACCGCATCGTCCCTCAAAGCGACCGCTGCGAGAAGCAGAACGAAAAATACCCGTTCCGTCCATCGGGAGGTAAGCACCCGGGCGATTTTCTCTCGATTTCCCATCGCAGGCTACTTGATACGGTATTCGACCCGCATGGTGATACGGGCTTTTTTCTGCCGACTCGAGGTGTTGAACGATCCGCCGGCCGAGAACTCCTCGTTGGTATTGGCTCCCGTGATCTGAAACACGCCCATACGGGCCGAAGCCACTCCGCCGAGCTTCGCTCCAGCATTGACCGCGATCTTCTCGGCACGGACACGGGCATCGGCCGATGCTTTCTCGATGAGCGACAACTTCACGTCGTCGAGCTTCGTATAGTAATAATCGGGCTGCATGGCCTCGATCGAAACGCCCTGGGCGATCAGCGAAGAGATTTCACGCGAAACATTCTCAACGGCATCGACACTCTTCGACTCAACGGTGAAACCCTGCGAAAGCCGATAGCCCGTGAAACGCTGTCCGGCCCAACTGCCATTGGCCGAATAGACCGGCTCGTACTGTTTATTGACATTCACGAACTGGAAGACCACGGCTTCGGCTGCGATTCCCTTCGACAAGAGATAATCGTACACTTTCTTCTTGCTGGACTCGATCTGCGCATATCCCGCCTCGACGTTCCGCGCTTCGGCCGTGATGAAACCGTTCCAGACGATCAGGTCGGACATAAACTCGGTCTCGCCCAGACCCGTCACCACGATCGTCTCCTGTGCGTGGTATTTATATGTGTACGCCCTTGCGAGCAACCAGGCGCTGACAACGACCGCCACGCCGATAATGAGGTACTTCCAATACGCTTTCATGATCGTAATATTTTAAGAATTATACTTGCTAACCCGCCGCAATTCATCGGCCGCTTCCGGCCCCGGCGTTTTCAACAGGACGCGATCACCGCATCCGGCGGCGCCCCGTCCGCTATCCGTAAACGGCAGCGCGGCACTACACGTTGAACAGGAAGTGCATGATGTCGCCGTCCTGCACCACGTACTCCTTACCCTCGACCCCGATCTTGCCCTGGTCGCGGCAAGCCTTTTCGGAACCCAGCGCCACATAGTCGTCGTACTTGATGACTTCGGCCCGGATGAAGCCCCGCTCGAAATCGGTATGGATGATGCCGGCGGTCTGGGGCGCCTTCATTCCCCGGCGGAAAGTCCAGGCACGGCTCTCGTCGGCACCGGTCGTGAAGAACGTCTGCAAATCCAGCAATTTATAGGCCGCTTTAATCAGACGCGCCACGCCCGACTCCTTCAGGCCGATCTCTTCGAGGAACATCTGGCGCTCCTCGTACTCGTCCAGCTCGGCGATGTCGGCCTCGGTAGCTGCGGCGACGATCAGCATCTCGGCCCGCTCGTCGGCAATGGCGGCCTCGACGGCCCGGGTATGTTCGTTACCCGTCACGGCGCTCTTCTCATCGACGTTGCAGACGTAGAGCACCGGTTTGTCGGTCAGCAGGTTCAGGTCGGCGACCAGCTTGCGGTCCTCTTTCTCGAGCTCCACGGTCCGGGCGCTCAACCCCTGCTCCAGGACGGCCTTGTACTGCAACAGGATCTCCACGGCACGTTTGGCCTGCTTGTCCCCGCCCACGACAGCCTGCTTCTGGGTCTTGGCAAGGCGGTTCTCGATGGTTTCGAGGTCCTTGAGCTGCAACTCGGTATCGATGATACCCTTGTCGCGCACAGGGTCGATCGAACCATCGACATGGGTAATGTTATCGTTCTCGAAACAACGGAGCACATGAATAATGGCGTTCGTGTTGCGGATGTTGGCCAGAAACTTGTTGCCCAGCCCCTCGCCTTTCGAGGCACCTTTCACCAGTCCGGCGATATCGACGATCTCGATGGTGGTGGGAACCACCCGCTTGGGATTGTCGATCTCCGCGAGCCGAATGAGCCGCTCGTCGGGAACGGTGATGACGCCCACGTTGGGCTCGATCGTACAGAAAGGAAAATTCGCCGCCTGCGCCTTGGCGTTGGACAGGCAGTTGAAAAGGGTCGATTTACCCACGTTGGGCAGCCCCACGATACCGCATTGTAAAGCCATTGAATATCTTTCGTTTTTAATATTATCCGTTCGACAGGCATCGGCAAAATGCAGGTGCCCCCGCGAAGACGGTCGATATACCGTCGTTCGGAAATGCAAAGATACGAATAAGCCGCGTGCAAAAGCAAATTTATTTGCATTTTGCCCAGGCGAAGTATTTTAGACGAAGTCAAAGATACGAAAATCTCCCCGATAACTTGCGTTTGACGAAGACTTTATTCATTGATTCCGAACAGACAAGCCCGACACAGGCCCCGGGACTAAAGACCGAACAACAGCTCCGGTATAAATTAAAGAATAAAACGGCAAAAACAGCCGGGTTTCGACAAGACGACAAGCGCGGAGCAAGAGGGTAACCGATTACAATCTTGTCAGGTACGCAACCGATGCGCCGATAAAAAATCATACTCACCCTTTCGCATTCCGAGAAAGAGTTCCGCAGCGCCACAGGAGCCGATAATTTCAGCAAGAGTGCGCAGCAGCACCTACAGCAGGCGCAACAACCGCCCGCCAAAAGCAAACCGCACAACGACGATGGAAGCGGCAAGACCGACGAAGGCCGGAATCCGACGGATTCCGGCCTTCGTCGCATAATACGATCAAATCAGACGATATTGCACGAACACAACGGATAGCTCTCCCGCTTGAGGAACTCCTCCGAAACCACGATCCGAACAGCTCGGTGCAATACGGAAAACTCCAACGGAGACTCCCCCAACAATTCGCCATCGACCTCGACGCTGATCTCCGGCGAAGATTCGATGCGGATACGGCTGCCCCTCTCCTGCAGGATATGCCGAATCCGGTAAATCCCGCCGTTGAACAGATAACGGAAGCGGAACAGGATATGCCAGAAATGGACGGGACGGATCAGCGACACGTCCAGCAGTCCGTCGTCGGCCACCGCCTCGGGCAACTGCTGCATACCGCCGCCGTTGTATTTGCAGACACCGATGGCGATGCTCATCAACAGGTTGTTGTAAACCAGCCGGTCGTCGATCCAAACCTTCACGCCCGTCGATTTGTAGCTGAAGAACGAACGGATCATGCACCACGTATAGAGCCACTTGTTGCGGTGTCCTTTCTTCTTGAGATGGGCGTATTTCTTGACTACCATCGCATCGAACCCCATACCGGCCACATTAGCCATATAACGGTGCTGACGGTAGTGAGCCTCTTCGTAAGAAACGACTCCGACATCCTGTAAAAACGAATGTCCCTCCTTGATAGCGCGGATCGCATCCTGATAGCGATTCGGCACGCCGAACGTGCGGATCCAGTCGTTCCCCGCTCCCACGGCGACAACAGCCAGCAGCACCTCACGGGGATCGACCGTCTGCTGAATAAAAAGACCGTTCACGACCTCGTGCAGCGTACCGTCGCCCCCTACGGCGATAATGCGGCGGAATCCCTGCTTCACGGCCGACACGGTCAGTTCCGTCGCATGGAACTTATGTTCGGTGAAGACCGGTTCGGTCTGGATTCCGGCATCCCGCAGGAGCTTGGAGATCAGGGGAAAATGGTCAAGCCCGCGGCCACCTCCGGCCACGGGATTGACAATGACGAACCAACGCCGGCCGCCGCCGGGCAAGGACATCTCCTCCAAAACGACTTATTTTAGGGGAGCGTTCTTCAGCGTATCGACCAGGAATTCATAGAACTTGCCGACGGAGGCGATGTTCACCTTTTCGTCCGGAGAGTGGGGATAGCAAATGGTCGGGCCGAAAGAAATCATATCGAGCTTGGGGTAATTCGTACCGATGATGCCGCACTCCAGACCGGCGTGAATGGCCGTAACCGCAGGTTCCTGCCGAAAAGGGCTTTGTAGGAAGCTTTCATCGCGGCCAGAATCGGCGAATCCAGATTGGGTTTCCAACCGTTGTAGGCACCCGTGAGTTCCACCTTGGCGCCGGCCAGCTCGAACACGGCGGAGATCGCCTCGCCCAGCTCCTCCTTCTCGGAGTTCACCGAACTGCGGAGCAGACACTGCAACTTCACCGTCTTGCCGTCGGACACCACGCGGGCCAGGTTGCTCGACGTCTGCACCAGTCCGGGCATCGACACCGACATCTTCTGCACCCCGTTCGGGCAGCCTACGACCGCACGGATCAGATTCTCCGCCACCTCCTTGGCGATCATCGTTTCAGGGGTTTCGGTTTCGGTCAGTTTGATGGAAACAGCGTCCTCGATCCCGGCGAACTCGGCCTTCACGACCTTTTCATACGCTTTCAGCTCTTTGGTCAGCTGCTCGAGATCCTTGGTGCGGACCATCAGCGTAGCGGTCGCCTCGCGCGGAATCGCATTGCGCAGACCGCCGCCGTCCACCGAGCAAAGCAGGATGTCCATCGACTTCTTCTGCTCACGGATGAAACGGAACAGCAATTTGTTGGCATTGGCACGCTGCTCGACAATCTGGATACCGGAGTGCCCACCCTTAAGACCTTTGACAACCAGCCCGCTTCACGGCCCGGTAATTCCGTGCCGGAGTCGGCTCCGCCTTATACTTGAACGTGATGCTGGCATCCACGCCGCCGGCGCAGCCTACATACAACTCGCCCTCCTCCTCGGAATCGAGGTTAAGCAGGATGTCACCGTGCAGCACCCCTTTCTTCAGGCCGAACGCACCGTCCATACCCGTCTCCTCGGTCGCTGTGAAAAGCGCTTCGAGAGGACCGTGTTCGAGCGTATCGTCCTCCAGGACGGCAAGAATAGCCGCCGCACCGATACCGTTGTCCGCACCGAGCGTCGTACCGTTGGCCGTCACCCATTCGCCGTCGATATACGCCTCGATCGGGTCCTTGGTAAAGTCGAACTTCTTATCGTTGTTCTTCTGGGGAACCATATCCAGATGCGCCTGCAGAACGATACCCTTGCGGTTCTCCATCCCTTTGGAGGCAGGCTTGCGGACATAGACATTGTGGGCCGCATCCTCCTTGCACTCCAGGCCGAGACTCTTGGCTACGCCGATCACGTACGCACGGATCTTCTCCTCGTGGGAGGAAGGACGGGGTATTTTAGCGATTTCTGCAAAATGCTTCCAAACCAACGCGGGTTTCAAAGCGGTCAAATTCTTATCCATAGTAGTTCTATTTTAATTGGTTATCGTTTCTATTTTCCATTTTCCGGAGCAGGTGCCGCTTCGACGGCAGCGCTGCGGTCGAAAGCCTCAACGATCTGTTTGACGAGCGGATGCCGCACGATGTCGCGGCGGTCGAACTCCACGATGCCGATCCCCTCGACACCGCGCAAAATCTCCATCGCCCGCGTCAATCCGCTGTCGGAACGACGGGGCAGGTCGATCTGCGTCACGTCGCCCGTGACGATGAATTTGGCATTGCGTCCCATGCGCGTAAGGAACATCTTGATCTGCGGCAGGGTCGTATTCTGCGCCTCGTCCAGAATGACGAAAGCGTTGTCGAGCGTACGGCCGCGCATATAAGCCAGCGGCGCGATCTGCACGGTCCCCTCCTCGATGTATTTTTGCAGCTTGGCGGGCGGAATCATATCGTTGAGCGCATCGTACAGAGGTTGCAGATAGGGATCGAGCTCTCCTTCATGTCGCCCGGCAGGAAACCCAGCTTCTCGCCCGCTTCGACGGCCGGACGCGTCAGGATGATCCGCTTGACGTGTTTTTCTTTCAAAGCCCGCACCGCCAGGGCGATGGCCGTATAGGTCTTGCCCGAACCTGCGGGGCCGATGGCCAGCAGCAGGTCGTTGCGGTCGTAGGACTGCACCAGCTTGAGCTGATTGACCGTGCGGGCCCGGACGATCGTGCCGTTGTTGCCATAGACGATCACGTCCTTATCGACGGGAGCGTCGTGTTCGATCACCCCGGTCGAAAAAGCCTGTTGTACCGACTCTTTGGAGATATAGCCGTATTTGAGGTAGTAAGCGATCAACCCGTCCAGCCGTTTCCGAAACCGTTCGGAATCGCTTCGGGGGCCGAGCACCGTGAGCGCAGATCCGCGAGCGATGATTTTGAGGTTGGGATGCAGCTCCTGCATCTGTTCGAGGTAAATATTCTGGGGGCCGTACAGCTCCCGGGGATCCACCCCCTCGATGTCGATCTTCTTATCTTCGGAATCCATCATAAGCTAAAAAACAAATCCTACGCTCAATGCCAGGGAGTAAGAGCGCATGTTGAACCCGACCGCCTCTTCGGTGGGATAATAACACTTTTTCGAATCGAACTGCCCGTTGTAACGGAAGTCGATCAGTGTATGTCCGAAATTCAACCCCAGGCCCAACATATAGGAAACCGTCGGGCGCATACTGCCGAAGAACATCTCGTTGTTGCCCTCGGCATACTTGCAATCGTTCATCACCGTAAAGACGGGACCGACGTTGATCCGCAGCATCGGAAGCGCCCGAAGCGAGAAGATGAGGGGAATATCGATCGAATTGGTTTTGATTTTCAGAGTTCCGTAGTCGGCATGGCTCAACTTGATCGACTGCCGCACGTAAAGCACCTCGGGACCGATGGTGAAATAGCGGAATTTCAAGCCGATCTGGAGTCCGGCCTGCCAACCGAGCCGGTTATCTATACCGAAATCCGGACCGGAAGTCGAAAAATGGGGAAAGTTGAGTCCGGCCAGTACGCCCCACTCCACTCCCTTGATCGCCGATCCGCTGCGGCTGCTGCGTCCATAATCGTCGTATCTGCGGGACTGACCCGAAGAAGGGAGAGTCAAAACTCAACAACAACGCTATAATCAGGAATTTACAGTTTTTCATAACTCTATTTCTTGGTATCGGATTTCAATACGGCAGCGGCCCAGAGCAGGTAGCAGACACAAGCCGTCACCCAGATCAAGCCCGCCTGGGGATGACCGAAGCCGCGGATCAGCGCGCCGCAGATCGGGCCCGAAAGGGCGCCGGCGGAAATGGCCAGGATCATCAGTCCGGCGACTTCGTTCGAACGGCCCGGAGCACTCTTGGTCGCCACGGCATAAAACGTGGCGAAAACGCAGGCCATCGTGAAGCCGAGGATGCCAACCAACGCATAAACGACCGCTTCGGAGCGCACCGCGAAAAGGGCGATGCAAAGCGCCAATGCCAGCAGCATATTCCAGCGCAGGTATTTGACATCGACGACACGGATCAACACCCAGGCACCGACGAGCGTACCCACGATGCGCAAAGCGTAAAATCCGGTGGTCGTAAGAATCGAATCGGGATTGTCGATCAACCGCACCGAAACGAAGCCGATACCGACATCCGCAGCGATGAAGCAGGCCACGCCCAGCGTACAGAGCAGCACGGCGCGGTTACGCAACAGACGGAAACACTCGGCCATACCGACCGCACGGGACGATTGCGCCGGTTCTGCGACCGCAGTCACCTGTAACCAGACGGCCCCGACGAGCGTAAGCCCCGCATAAATCGGCAACAACAGACGCCAGTCGCCGAAAAGCGAAACCAGCCCCGTGATGATCGGGGCGAGCAGCAACAGAGCAGTATTGCGGAAGATCTGTCCGACGGTCAGGTAGCTGGTCATCCGCTCCTCGGGCACGATGGTCGCCAGCAGCGGATTGACCGCCACCTGGATAGCGGTATTGCCGATGCCCAGCAGACCGAAGCCGATGAAATACCAACTCAAGGCACTGCCGACGCCCGCAGCATAGGGCACGAGCAACCCGGCGATGGTAAAGGCATAGCCGATCATTGCCGTTCTCTTGCGGCCGATGCGGTTCATCAGCGCCGCGACAGGCGTGGAAAGAAGCAGGAACCAAAGGAAAACCATCGACGGCAGAAAACTCACGGCACTCTGCTGGCTCTCGGCAAATTCACCGCTGATGATGTTGGTCACCGGAGCCACGATATCGCAGAAGCCCATGATAAAGAACCCCATCAGCACAGGTGCCAGCAATCGTTTGTCCACTCTCCTTTCCGTCATAGCACGTCCTTCAACATTCATTATTTGGTCAAAGTTAAGTTTTTTTCTCGGAATACACAGAGAAAACCGTGCATTTTTTTATCCGGAATCCCTGTTTTTCGGCAAAAAAAGCATTGCTATTCCCCATTTTTTGCTATCTTTGACATAGTCTTAGATAGGATGCGCCTCGGGAAACCGGGAACAAGGTCCCGTTTTCTCTCGGCTTTCACTATCTTTGTTTCCGTTAAATTTTCATGCAGCCAGGTCGCTCCCGACAAAACGAATGCCGTCCCGGTCGGAATACGATCAGCCCGCACGAAAACAACTTCAAGCCAATAGCCCGCCGGGCCTTACGGATTTTTCCGACAGGCGGGCACTTTGAGAAATATTACCCGATCGGCCCCCGCTCCGGCGAACACGAATATGTCCCGGTTCGCAGACGGTCCCGATCAGTTAACCCTAATTCCGATTCCGCATGATGCTTCTATTCGACGGCATAACCCTCCCGCTCGAGGATCCGATTCTCAAATTCCTGCTGATTCTGGTCATCATCCTCGCCGCTCCCCTGCTGCTCAACAAGCTGAAGATTCCCTACCTGCTGGGACTTATCATCGCCGGTGCGGTGATCGGACCGCACGGCCTCAACCTGGTGTTACGCGACAGCAGCATCATCCTCTCCGGTACGGCCGGACTGCTCTACATCATGTTCCTCTCCGGCCTGGATATGGACATGTCGGATTTCCGCAAGAACGGCACCCGAAGCCTCGTATTCGGACTCTATACGTTCTGTGTTCCGCTCCTGCTCGGTATTCTGGCGGGATATTACATCCTGGGATTTTCGATCTACTCCTCGATCCTGCTGGCCGGACTCTTCGCCTCGCAGACCCTGATCGCCTACCCCATCGTCAGCAAACTGGGCATCGCCCGCGACAAGGCCGTCACGATCGCCGTCGGAGGCACGGTCATTACCGATACGCTGGCCCTGCTGCTGCTGACGGTCATAGTAGGCATGGTCACCGGAAACACGGACGACATGTTCTGGTACCGGCTCGGCATCTCGGTCGTGCTCTGCATCGCATTCATCATGCTGCTCTTCCCGCTGATCGGGCACTGGTTCTTCAAGCATTGCAGCGACAACATCTCCCAATACATTTTCGTGCTGGTCATGGTCTTTCTGGGCGCCTACCTGGCGCATCTGGCCGGACTGGAGCCGATCATCGGCGCCTTCCTCGCGGGGCTGGCCCTCAACCGCCTCATCCCGCGCACCTCGCCCCTGATGAACCGCATCGAATTCGTCGGCAACGCCATCTTCATCCCCTTCTTCCTGATCGGCGTAGGCATGCTGATCGACTACCGGGCCTTCTTCCGCGACTGGGAGAGCATCAAGGTCGCCGCCGTGATGATCGTCCTGATCACCGCCGCCAAATACATCGCCGCGCTGCTCACTCAAAAAACATTCAAACTCTCCAGCGACCAAAGGACGGTCATCTTCGGCCTGAGCAGCGCCCACGTAGCCGCCACGCTCGCAGCCGTGATGGTGGGCTACAACGTCATCATCGGCCAGACACCCGACGGAGAACCGATCCGTCTGCTGGGCGAAAGCGTCCTGAACGGCACGATCCTGATGATCCTGGCCACCTGCACCATTTCGACCTTCGCCACCCAGCGCGGCGCTCACAACATCGCCATCAAAGGGGTCCGCGAAAACGACGAAAGCACCGAACATCAGGACGAACACATCCTGATCCCGGTGTCGAACGAAGAGAGCGTCAGGGAACTCGTAACTCTGGGCAACGTGCTCAAATCGAAGAAAAACCACAACGGATTCTACGCGCTGCACGCCATAGACAACAAGGTGGAAGACAGCGGGCTGGAAAAACGGGCCCGCAAAATTCTCGAAACGGCGGCGACGGCCGCTGCCGCATCGGACATCTACCTCCACGAGCTGCTGCGCTACGACGTCAATATCTCGAACGCAATCGCAAGCGTCGCCAAAGAACAGAGTATCACGGACATCGTAATGGGACTCCATCGGGACAAATCCCCCGCGATCTTCCTCGGCAAGATCACGGGCGACCTGCTGGGCGAAAGCAACGTCACGACCTACATTTACAAACCGGTACAACCGCTGGCGACCATAAAGCGACATATCGTAATCATTCCCTCCCAAGCCGAAAAAGAGGCCGGATTTCTCATGTGGCTGCATAAAATCGGAAATCTGGCCCGCAATACCGGGACCAAAATCGTCGTCTATGCCCCGGAAACAACGCTCAAGTACATCGAACCGCTGCGGCGCAAGCAGACCGCAACCGTAGAAACGGTACTTTTCAAAGACTGGGAAAAACTGCCGGCCCTGCTGCGCGAATTGCGCACGGACGACTGTCTGTGGCTGGTAATGAGCCGCCGCGAACGCATCTCCTACCAACCGGCGATGAACAAGATCCCGGCTTACCTGGATCAATACCTCGGGCGAAACAGTTTCGTGCTGATCTATCCCGTACAGGCCGGTGATCCGGAAAGCCGCTATTTATAACCCATAATACGTGCCGCATACCTCCTGTACGAACCGCTCCCTTTTACCGCTGTAACGGAGACATCCGCCGGATGTCGGAACATGGCCTGTCCGCAGACGAAGAGACGCTGCACCCCCGTTGAAAAGGCATCGCGGCTGTTCGGAAAACCTTCGGAAGCCGCATCTCCCGATCGGAAAAGGATAAGATGTGCACATCCGGCCCCCACCCCTTATGCACCGACAATCGGGTAAAATCGACACCGGGTTTGGTTTTACCCGTAACTTGCACTATCTTTGACCTTGTTTTAGACCGGCCGCATCCATCGATGTCCGAATAAATTCGGCCTCGCTCTCGGCCCGCACCGCATAATTCGTTTCGCATAAACATAAACGTAAAATAACATTATGAGTCTTGTAGCGATCGTAGGACGCCCGAACGTGGGCAAAAGCACACTGTTCAACCGCCTGGTCGGGCAGCGCAAAGCCATCGTCGATGCGACGGCAGGCACGACACGCGACCGCCATTACGGCAAAACCGACTGGAACGGACGTGAATTTTCGGTGATCGACACCGGCGGCTATTCGGTCAATTCGGACGACATTTTCGAAGACGACATCCGCCGTCAGGTGATGCTCGCCATCGAAGAGGCGGACGTCATCCTGTTCCTGGTCGAAGTCAATACGGGCATCACGGATCTCGATCAGATGATGGCCGACATCCTGAGGCGCACTTCGAAAAAAGTGCTGCTGGTCTGCAACAAGGTCGATAACTACGACCTGATCTACTCCTCGCACGAATTTTATTCGCTGGGACTGGGAGAACCCTACTGCATCAGGCTCGATGAGCGGCAGCGGCACGGGCGACCTGATGGACGAAATCGTGCGCGACCTGCCCCGGAAACCAAGAACGAGGAGGAAGAGCTGCCCCGCATCACCATCGTAGGCCGTCCGAACGTGGGCAAGTCGTCGCTCACCAACGCCCTGCTGGGCGAAGAACGCAACATCGTCACGCCGATCGCCGGCACCACGCGCGACGCCATTCACTCGCGCTACAACAAGTACGGACTCGATTTCTACCTGGTCGATACGGCCGGCATGCGCAAAAAAGGCAAGGTGACCGAAGACCTCGAATTCTACTCCGTGATGCGCTCGATCCGCGCCATCGAGGAGTCCGACGTCTGTATTCTGATGCTCGATGCGCAGCAAGGCCTCGAATCCCAGGACCTGAACATCCATAACCTGATCGTCCGCAACCGCAAAGGGTGCGTGATCGTAGTCAATAAATGGGATCTGGTGGAAAAAGGCAACAACACGATGAAGGAGTGGAAAGAGGTCCTGGCAAAAAAACTGGCGCCCTTCAACGACATTCCGATCATCTTCACCTCGGTACTCAACAAACAGCGCATCCTCGAAGTGCTCCAGACCGCCATCCGGGTTTACGAAAACCGCAAGCGGCGCGTGGCCACCTCGGCGCTGAACGACTACCTGCTGCCGATCATCGAAAATTATCCGCCCCCGGCGACCAAAGGCAAATACATCAAAATCAAATACGTGATGCAACTGCCGACACCCACGCCCCAGTTCGCCTGCTTCGTCAATCTGCCCCAATATATCAAGGATCCCTACCGCCGCTTCCTGGAGAATAAGATTCGGGAAGAGTGGGATTTCTCGGGGGTACCGATCCAGATCTATTTCCGGCAAAAATAGACGATCACCGGATATCCTCGACACCATATTCAGGGATCCGGCGGCGCACCCATATTGTAAAAGAATAATTTATCTCATTTACAATCGATCAAACCTTTATTTCAAACCGTTTATCTTTTCGCTATGAAAAAATTCTTACTATTCGCTTTCGCGGCCGTAATGCTGGGATTCGCGGGATGCAACGACGATGAGAACAAGGACAACACACCTCCCACTTTGAGGGAATACGAAGCTCCCGTATTCATGTACGGCAAGACACGGGAGGAAGTGAAAGCTTCGGTGCCCTACGCCTACAGCGGAGCATCGGAAACCTCGCTGTATTTCGAAGGCAAGGGCATCGTCAAAGAGTACATATATATATTCGAAGACAACAAAGTATATTCCTGCGGATCGATACTTTCAGACCTGTACATCGACGACCTGCACACCTACCTCTCGCAGCTGTACATCTACCTCGAATACCGTCCGGGACAAAGAATGTACGTATATGAAAGCGAAGACAAATCGCTGAGCATCGGCCTCTATCCCCTCAACGACGGTCTGGCGGCAGTAGAATACCTGAAAAACTGACCCTCGGGATCAGCCGGGAAAACTTCCGACGGAAGCGTCCGAACTCCGCCCATAAAAGACATACTATCAAACAAGAAACAGCCGCATGAAATCATGCGGCTGTTTCTTGTTTGGTGGAGAATACGAGGCTCGAACTCGTGACCTCTTGCATGCCATGCAAGTCTATAATTTCAAGGTAAAATCCCCTAAAAATCTACCATACAGCGCATTTACCATAAAATCAACCTTCTACGCCCGTCTTATTTTACACACTTTTACACACATTTCGGTAAAAATATGTAGCTTTGTTTGTCCATTGTTTGTCCAAAATTCAAAGTGTATGCCTACATTTTCTATCGAGATCAGAGAGAAGAACGAGCGGCGGGACGGTAAATTTCCGGTATCCATCCGCCTTACCCATAAAAGGGAAGTAAGAAAAATATCTACCGGCGTATATGTCAGTCGGAAGCAGGTAAAGCCTGATTTTTCCGGGATCAAAGATACAACAATTTTGAAAGGATTGTTAAATGACATATCGAAATACGAGGATATGCTGGCCAAAGGACTGGGCACGGACTTGAGCCGATTTTCTGCGGCCGACCTGGTAAAGTATATCGAATCACAAAAGGCAACGGAGGGCGGCGTGGGCATTGACTTCATTGCATTTTGCGATAACCATATTCAGGCGTTGAAGGCCGAGGGACGGGATGGTACCGCTGGACGATTCGAGGCCGTTATTCGCAACCTAACCGACTATTTCGGGCGTTCTATCGTATTCGTCAAGGAGATCAACGTAAAGAATTTGCAGGGATTCGTTGAGTATATGCAGAAACCGCACGAACAGACGCGGACAAACCAGCACGGAAAAGAGGTTACGGTGCGGCGCCCCGGGTGCAAGGCGCAAACGGTAAAGGATTATTTGGCCGACATCCACACCCTATTCAATGCGGCATGCGACCACTACAACGACGAGGATGCCGAAACGGTTCTAATCACCCACCGACCGTTCGGGAGTAAGAAATTACAGGTCGAGGTCAAAGAAGAACCCGAAAAGCGGGATTTGTGCATCGAGGATCTCGTAAAGATACTAAACGCCGAGACTGTCCCGGGTAAGCGTATGCAGCTGGCACGGGACGTGCTGGCGCTCTCGTTCTACTTGTTGGCCATGAACACCGCCGACTTGTTCGGTGCCGATGTCGAACTCGAAGACGATCGGATCATCTACCACCGGCAAAAGACGGCTAACCGTCGTAAAGACGAAGCGTTGATGTCCGTGAAGATCGAACCGGAGGCGCTGTCACTGATTGAAAAGTACCGAGATCCCGACAAACGGCGGTTGTTCTCATTTTATAAAATGTACGCTAATTTCCGGGACTTTAACCACAACGTAAACGCGGGCTGCAAACAACTTGCCGCGCACTTGGGAATCGATGTGCCTTTAAGTACTTATTATATGCGCCACACATGGGCTACTCTTGCCTCCGAGGAGTGCGGGATTTCGGAAACTGACATTGCGCTGGCGCTTAATCACGTTGGGGTGGCTTCCGGCTTCGAAAGCGGCAAAAGCCTTAAGACCACGCGGGGGTACATTCACCGCCGGTTCACGCGCAACGACACGAATAACCGCATTGTTTTGGACTACGTAAAAAGTAAATACTAATTATTATCTATAAAAGTATAAAATAATATACTATTTATTTGGATAATAATATATTTTGCATTATCTTTGTACTGTCAAACAATAACAAAGGGTAATATGAAATCAAGTGAGTTGCACCGCCTAATCCTAAAAAACGGATGGCGATCTATCCGACAAGCAGGGAGCCACGTAATTTATGAAAAGGATGGCAAAACGGTTTCGGTTCCTTTTCACGGTTCGAAAGAAATGGGTTCAGGAATAGCACGGCGGTTTATCCGGGAGATGGGGCTGAAATAAGCCCCCTCCCCGGGCAACCGGAAACGAAATAAATACACACGATTTATGGAAAAGGTAAAGGTTATCATCGAATGGGCATCGGACGGAACGATTTCGGCCATGATGGAAAAGGATATGTTTGCTGGAATGGGCGATACCGTCAAGGCGGCCGTTGCCGACATGAAAGAGGGCGTTGCACTCTATATCAAAACGGCCAAAGAGATGGGTTTTCCCTACAAGGCATATTTGGACGGAGCGTATGAGATCGAACTGGAGTATGACGCGGTTAGCGCATTGAAATATGCACGAGAGTATATCAAGGATACTAAATTGGCGGAATTGACCGGCATTCCGGCCGCCCAGTTGGGACGTTATGCCAATGATAAAAGTAAACCACGCCCGGCACAACGTCGTAAGATTATCGAGGCGTTGCACAAATTCGCGGCGCCGTTCTATTCGATTGTGTTGTGACGAATTGCTGTTACCGGTAGTTATTGTTTGACGACGACCTATTTGGAAACGGCAGCCCCCGGATTACTCCGGGGGCTTTTTTATTCTTCATCTTCGGTCTGCAATTCCGCCTCGTCCGTCTTCTCGATTTGTAATACCTGATGTGCATTCAACGGAGAAACCACCTTGCGGCCGGTTCTTGCTTCGAGTTCCAGCCGGGCATTGCGGGCAATTGTGCCGCCTTGTCGCGCGACCGCTTTGTGTGCTGCAAGCGTCCGAGGGTCGGTTGCTTCGGTTATGTCCTTTGTCGAAGCCTCCGCAAGCATGTTGAGGATGAGTTCTGTGTTGGTCATATTATCCCGCAAGTTTTCTTTCCGCAACCCTTTATATGCCTTGTATTCACGGGTGATGAAGCCAGACCACACATTCGTGATTATGTCAGTCAGTGTGGCAAATTGCTGGCCCTCCTGCACCCCTCGCTTTTTCCACGCGTCGGTCAGGTCTTTACGAACCTCGATCGCTTTCAGACGCTGGTTGATCCAATTATCCGAATACCCCAATCGCTTGTAATCGACCATTGCTTGCTGAATCGACAGTTCCGGATCCTGCATCTGATCGAGACGGTCGGCAGCCACCTGCGCCATCCACTGTTTGAACGGCTCCGCTTTCGGCGAGGGGATTGACTGGATGATCCGGAACATACCCTGCGTCGTGGCGCAGTTCACCCGTTGGCGACCTCCAGCAGTCTGCACGGAAAGGGGGGTGACAATTTGTCCCCACCCTTTGGATAGCTCCGGATCGCGCTTCTTCATCTTTTTGATATAGTCCGTAGGATTCACGCTGTCGGTCAATACACCGACGACATCCACGATCGAAAAATACCACTCCTCCGTTTGGTCATCCCATACGGTGCGCACCTTGCGCTCTTCAAATAATTGTATGGCTTGTTTCTGCGTCATATGTATATTTGATATTCATGTTGAGGTCGAAAGGACAACATCGGCAAAGATAGAGGGAAAACGACACCCCGGATCACTCCGGGGATTTTTTATTATGTTGTTGTGGCTAACAATATAATCAGGAATATAAATCCTAAAATACACCAAAGTACTCGGATGATTTTTTGGAGTTTTTTATTTTGCACTATATTCTTTTGAGTGATGTTAGTCGGTATTTCGGTTATGGTTGTGCTGATCGTTGGGGTGTCAAGAACCGATATTTTCATTAACGATATTTTTTGCCCCTCTTGCCTGTAAGTCTCTATTTTTAGACGCGTATATTTGGATGGTCTTCTTTTATCGCCGACCAAAACACAATTTGTTGATTTTTTTACAAGGGTTTGAAAATTTACACCCATATCTTTCAAAATATTCCTTATTGTCCCGAAAAGGTACATATTGAAAGTTTCAGTCTCTATAACGACATTTTTATCCCTCAATTCCAACTTTTCCAATTTGGAACGCAGATCATTAAGGAGGACTTGGGCATCCGATAAATTCTGGGTATTTGTTGTCTCGCCTATTTCAACGGGGAGTGTATGACTTTTCTTTGTTGAAGAGCGGGATATTTTTGTGCGTTTATAAATCCCTGTGCCCGGCAAACCATTATTTATATATACTCCTCTTTTACCAACACTAACGGATGCGCCTTTTACACCAAACGAGGTGCTAATGCCTCCTTTACTTAAATTCAAATTTACGCCCGGAGCAATTTTAATTCTTTTTCTAAAGCTAACCATAGCATTGGATTATTCTGCGAAAGCGTGAAACAATAATATATCCAGTTTTGTAATCCGTTTTGTCGTGGCGGTCGTGTCGAGGTTGTGAGGCCGGGCCGCGTCTTTGATCGGATAATCGGGTGTCAGTATAAATCGTTCGGGTTGTTTTATCCTTGTACCGCCTTGCCAGCAACACCCTGCACATCCGCCGCAGCCCCTTTTTGGGCTAATAATTCGATCGTCTTTTGCTGGGAGGCGACAATATCCAATAATTTATCGATTCGTTCCGAATTTTTATCATTTTTTTCTTCAGGGACTTTATTATTTGCGAGCATTGGGCCTCGGTCAAGCACAAGCCACTCTAAACTTAAATCCGGAAATTTCTCTATAATTATTTTTGCCTTATCGACGCCAATAGTGTTTCCACTATCCAAAAAAGATGTAGATAGTCCGGTTATAGTATAAAATTTGTTCTTGCTAATTCCCTTACTATCAATATAATATTTTATTTTTTCTTTTGTTGTCATAAATTTTAATATAATTATTTTGTTTTTCTAAATAATTATTTAGATATTTGCATTGTAATTACAATAGTAATTACAAATATAATCAAAATAGCGAGATTATGAGAGAGATTAGGTACAGAGGTATAGGTATCGCAGAAAGGAAATGGGTATTCGGTTCCTTGTGGTTTGATACGCGCGATGGGGTAACCCTCATTTGGAGCGAAGAACTAAAATACTGGGTTCGGGTCGATCCCGCCACCGTCGGCCAGTACACGGGGTTGAAAGACGAACACGGTAAAGAGATTTACGAGGGGGGATATTGTGTTGCATTTCTCAAACAAATATGCAGAAGACGAATACGCCTTTTTGGTAAACACCGCCGGAATAGACCCGAAACATTTACACTACTATGTTGTTTCATGGAATAATACAGAGGGTGGATTTGGCTATGTTTTATTGAAAGAACTCCACACAAATAACCCCGATATGTGTGGTTTTAATCCGTGTCTCGGATTTCTCGTCGGCAATATCCACGATAACCCCGAATTGATTGAAAAACAAACCGCCGAAAGGCACAAAACTAACTAAGACTATGAACAGAATTAAATTGGGTGACAAAGTTCGCAGCACAGTGTCCGGATTCTCCGGAACGGTAACGGCAATATGCCACTATCTGTACAACGAATCGCAGTACTGTGTGAAACAGAATGCGCTTGTAAATGGCGATGAGAAAGTTTGTTGGTTTTCCATCGGAGAACTCACAACCGCCCCCGAATGCGAGATGGGCGAATGCGATAAGTAACAAATTTCCCGACCGGGTGGCACGTGGGCGGTTCAACTCCGCCCCCGGGAGCAAAACAAACACAGATTTTCAATTATGGCCGAATTAGTCCGAACCGTAAACTTTACCGAAACCTTTGCCGCGTTGAGGCTTGGCGAAAGCGTCGAGTTCAGCGTTGCCGAGTTTACCGAATCGAGCGTGCGGGCCAACGCCAGCCGCTACTGCAAGGGTAAAAACATCAAATTGTCGGTCTCCGCATTGAGGGGAACCGGCGTTATCAAAGTAACCCGTAAATCGTAATACCATGAACCACGAACCCCTTGACCGACTGCATTTGCAGCAGATAGCCGCCGCCTACGCTGCCGGGTATCGTATGGCCCGGGCGGAGCTTGGCCGACGATACGAAATACTACACCCTCACACAATGCTACCGGAAATTCGGCCGTGGTACGGTCGATCGGTGGGCTACCGAGGGGCTGATTGAAATAATCAAAGACGGAACCCGCAATAGTAAGTGCCGTGTGCTGGCGGAACGTATAGAGCTGGTCGCCTCGCAAAGCAACCGCGCCAGCTGGTTCGACAATCACGAATAATCCGCAGCGATGGGAAAGATGTACAGACGATGGGACAAATTCGAGGTGCAGGACGTAATCGCCCGCTATCTGTCCGGCGAGGATGTGACGGTGAATACCTCGACCATTGTAGGCGGCGGGAATACCGGCCCGTCCATTACCTATGCCCCGCAGATCACATTCGCCGGATCGACTACGCAGGAGGTGCGGGACGAGTTCGGAAAAATGCTGAAGCAGCATGCGAACGAGATCATGGAACTGATTCGTAAACAGGCAATCGCCGAGGAGTACGGACGATCGGTTCGCAGCATAGAGATGATGATATATCGGCAAGGGTTGCATCGTCGTGTAAAGTCACCGGTAAATGACCGCGCAAAACTGGACTGTATGCCCGATCCGTTCGAGTGGATGGGCGGAAAGGATCACCTATAAAAACCGTATGAAATGGAACAGACTTTCGAGCAAATGAAGGACGCGGCGAAAGAGGTACATCACCGATTTTACGAGTATTGCACCTCCTCGTTCAATGATATTGTTAATACCGACAATGTGCGAGATTTGCGCCGTGTCGTGATCCGTTATCGCGATTATGTTTCAGACCCTCGGGCAGCCCACTATATCCGTGAGAATTATGCGGATGTATTGGAGGCGCTGGGGCTGCGGATCCAGTTTTACATCGATGGCCGTGTACGGCTGTATTTGGCAAACTAATATCCCCGATTATGGAATGGAACAACCACCCCTTTGAAAAAGACACGCCCGTAAGGACGTTTGGCAGCCGCAGCGAGTTGGCGGCCTGGGACGCCGAGAATTGCGATCGGTGCATCAAGCACGACGAATGCGAGCTGTGCGATGCGATCATGGCGGCGTACATCGGCGACGGGCGGGTACCGCTGTGGGTCGCCAAGCGGATCGGATGTCTATATGACCCGCTCTATTTGTCCGCCAGTCTCGAAAGCACGTGCAGGGAGCGCCGGACGGAGGAGGAACGAGATTTTCCATTTTAACCATAAAAACACGATATAATTATGAATAAGCCTGACACATGCCCCGGGTACTCCGCCGACATCGATACGGAATACAACAGGGTGACGGAGAACGGAACCAAGGTGTGCGGATCGTGCAATTGCTTCAAGTATGAAGACGCCAACGGGTATGGTGAATGCGAATACCACGATGTCCCCGAAAGCTATTTCGAAGCTCGTCACTGCTCCGATTACTGTGGGAATTGGATTCCGAAAACTAAATGAGTAAGAAAATTTAAGGTTGGGAAATTATGGCAAGACCGAGAAAACTAAATGCGGACTGGTTCCCGCACGACGTAAACGAACGAAACAAACCGATGGTAAAGGCCATTCGGCGCAAGTTTTCACACTTGGGGTATGCGGTATGGACTTATTTGCAGGAAACGCTGACCAGTAGCGATTTGTTCCGCATCAAGTGGGACGATGTGACCGTCGAGTTGCTGGCGGCCGATTACGACGTTGAACCGGAGGATCTGATAGCGATAGTAGAATATGCTGTCAAAATCGGCCTGTTGGAAATCGGGGATGGGTTTATTTTCTCCGCCGAACACCGTAACGGCCTGAAACCTTTGCTATTAAAGCGCGAGCGCGATTTGCTTTTCCTTGATAATAAGGCAAAAAGCAAAACAGACGCAGGGGGCGCGGAAATTATCGACGCCGAAAATGAGCCGAAAACAAGCGAAAACACAACGAAAAAGGAGCGAAACCCCAAAAATGAAATGATTTTCGACGCTGAAAATGTTGAAAAAACAGAGCCGGCGGGAGTTTTCGACGCCGAAAACAGGCGGAAACAGGGTTTTTCGTCAATTATCGGCGAATTTCCTTTTTTTAAGAGTAAGAGTAACAGTAAGAGTAATACACACACAGTAATCCCTACATGGAAAGGGGGTGTGGGGGAAAACCAAACCGCCGAGTTCCTCGACTGGCTCGATTCGGCCTATCCCGAAATCGCAGCGATGGCCGAACCGATCACCGAGGAGCAGGCCCGCGACATTCTGGCCAAGTTCAGTGCCGAGGATATAAACCGCATCATCGCGGCAATGGACAACAAAGGGGCGTACAGGAACAAATCCGCATACTCGACGTTTGCCTCGTTCGTGGCTCACGACATCATCATCAAGAGCCGCAAAGCCGACACGGGCCGCAAATACACGTACAACGAGGTGATCGCCGAGGTGGACGGAGGCCGGGGGGCGTGGAACGATTTCCAGTTCCTCGCAATGCCCGACGGCACGAAGTACTGGATGCGTAAAATCGACATAGCCGCAATACAAGCATGAGACGAAGATCGACCAACAACACCGACACGATGACCGCAAGCGAATTTAGACGGCTTATTTCCGGCGATCTCCCCCGAAATAGTATAACTACACCGATCGGCAATCGAAAGATCTTAAACGCGACGAAAACAGAGGAAAACGGGGTAATCTTCGACAGCCGACTCGAACGCTACATGCACGATCTGCTGAAATCGCACGGAATAGGCTTTCTGTTTCAAAAGCGCTACACCCTGCAAGAGCCGTTCACCTACAACGGGGAGAACGTTCGGGCGATCACCTACACGCTGGACTTCTACCTGCCGGATTACGACATGGCGATCGACACCAAGGGCATGGCCACCCAGCAGGGCAAACTCCGCATCAAGATGCTGAAGCGCCTGTTTGCCGACCTTGGCCGCACCACCACGATCGAGTTGCCCCGCACAAAAGACGAATGCGCCGCGCTGGTGGCTCGGCTGACTTCAAACCGATAAAACGAAAGCTATGCAGATCAATACCACCTACAACATGGATGCGCTTGCGGCGGCCCGACTGCTGCCGGACGGTTGCGTGGACTGCATCGTCACTTCGCCGCCGTACTACGGGCTGCGCGACTACGGTGTAGACGGTCAGATCGGGCTGGAAGAAACGCCGGAGGTTTTCATCGATCATCTTGTGACGGTATTCCGCGAACTGTGGAGAGTACTCAAGCCGGAGGGGACGTTGTGGGTGAATATGGGCGATAGCTATGCCGGTAGTAACCGCGGTGCTGACGATGTCAAACCCAAGGACTTGATCGGGATCCCGTGGATGCTGGCGTTCGCCCTACGTACTGATGGCTGGTACTTGCGTCAGGACATTATTTGGCACAAGCCGAACCCGATGCCCGAGAGCGTGACGGATCGCTGCACCAAGGCGCACGAGTATATTTTCCTTTTCAGCAAATCGGCCCGCTATTACTTTGATGCCGAGGCGATCAAGGAGCCAGCGACCGGGTGGAACGGATCGAAATTCGAGGATGGCAAGAACCTGATCAACCATCCGAACGTCGGCAAGAACCGGCAGCGCAAGCCGGCAGGATGGGACACGGGGAAAGGCGGCCACGGATCATTCCATCGCTCCGGTCGTGCGGAAGCGATTGAATACACCGAGATAGCGCCGGAAGCTTCAACGACGCGCAACAAACGAAGCGTGTGGACAGTTCCCCCGCAGCCGTTCAAAGAGGCCCATTTCGCCACGTTCCCCGAGGATTTGATCGTGCCGTGCATCCTTGCCGGGTGTCCCGCCGGTGGCCTCGTACTCGACCCGTTCAACGGCTCCGGCACCACGCGCATCGTGGCCAATAAACTCGGCCGCAATGCTATCGGTTTCGAATTAAATCCCCAATATATCGAAATAGAGAACAGACGCCGCAGTAAAGAGCTGGGGATATTTGAAAGCATTACGCTATGATCCGCTTTCTGTACATAGACCTCTTTTGCGGCGCCGGTGGAACATCTACAGGCGTTGAGGCGGCACGGTTGCACGGCGAGCAGGTCGCCAAGGTGATCGCGTGCGTCAATCACGATGCCAACGCGATCGCTTCGCACGCGGCCAACCATCCCGACGCGCTGCACTTTGTCGAAGACATCCGCACGTTGAACCTCGACCGGATGCTGGCCCATGTCGAAGCCATGCGGAAACAATACCCTGCCGCCCGCGTGGTGTTGTGGGCGTCGCTGGAGTGCACCAACTTCTCGATCGCTAAGGGCGGCCAAAGCCGCGACGCCGACAGCCGCACGCTTGCCGAGCACCTTTTCCGATACATCGACGCACTGCGGCCCGACTACATCCAAATCGAGAACGTCAAGGAGTTCATGACGTGGGGGCCGCTCGTGGTGAAAGTCGTCGAGGCATCGGCCGGTCATGGCGAATACTGTCCACTGGCGATAAAGACCGAGGGCACCGGCAAACACAAGCGCCGCACCATCGCCCCCGTGTGGGTGCCCGATGCCGCCCATCGCGGCGAGCATTACCGCCGGTGGGTGGATCGCATTTGCGCGGACGGAGGCTATCGGTTCGACCACCGCATCCTCGATTCGGCGGACTTCGGGGCCTACACCTCCCGCCGCCGGTTCTTCGGGATTTTCGCCGCCGGCCGGCTGCCCATCGTTTTCCCGACGCCCACCCATGCCAAGAAGCCCGCCCCCAACTTGTTCGACGCCCGCGCTAAGTGGCGCCCGGTTCGTGACGTGCTGGACTTGCACGACGAGGGCGCCAGCATATTCGGCCGCAAAAAGCCGCTGGTGGATGCAACCTTCGAGCGCATACACGCCGGGCTGGTGAAGTTCGTCGCCGGTGGCAAAGAGGCGTTCATGGTCAAATACAACTCCATGAGCCAAAGCGGCAAATACGTCGCGCCAGGCATCGACGATCCATGCCCGACGGTTGCGGTGCAGAGCAGGCTCGGCGTGGCAAAGGCGTGTTTCCTTGCCAAGCATTTCAGCGGATCACCGGCCGACCGTGCCATCAGCATCGACGGGCCGGCGCACGCCATCACAACGGTAGATCATCACGCGCTGGTCTCCGGCAACTTTCTGACGGCGTACTATGGTAACGGATACAACTCGCCAGTCGAGGCACCGGGGCCGACCGTAACGACAAAAGACCGGTTCCAACTGGTGCAGCCTCGGTTTCTGAATATGCAATACGGTAACGGAGGAGCGGTATCTGTCGAGGAGCCGGCCGGTACGGTAACGACGACTCCGAAGCACCACCTCGTTACGTGTCGCCTGGCGATCCCCGCCCGCAAGGGTCGCTATCTGCTGAATCCGCAATACACGTCCAAGTGTGGCAGCATCGAAACGCCGTGCTTTACGTTGATCGCCCGCATGGACAAAATATCGCCCTACATCGTCACAACGGAGCGCGAGGGTCAGCAGGTCGCTCCGTTTATCCGCCGCGAGGGCGATACGCTGATCTACGAGGTATATACCACAGACAGCCCGATCGTGGTGCAGATAAAGGAGTTCATGGCGCTGTACGGGCTGGTCGATGTGAAGATGCGAATGTTGAAGATTCCCGAACTGAAACGCATCATGGGTTTCCCCGCCAACTACAAGCTGGTAGGCACACAGGCCGAGCAGAAGAAGTTCATCGGCAACGCTGTTGAGGTTACAATGGCCCGCGTGATCTGCGAAGCACTGGGGCGTATGATTTTGGATTTTGAAAATGCAGCATGATATGAAAAGTATAAATTTATTCGGCCAAGAGGAGCACGTGTTCACGAATCGCGGAAAGTCGCAAAAAGGGCTTTTCAACGATTACGAGGGCTTTGTGGAAAAATTCAAGCCCAAGAAAACGACCGACGACTGCTATACACCTCCAGCGGTGTACGACTATGTTTTGCAATATGTAGCCGATCATTGCGATATCGACGGAATGACCGTTGTCCGCCCGTTCTATCCGGGTGGTGATTACGAGAGCCTGGTCTATCCCGATAATTGCGTGGTGATCGACAACCCGCCCTTTTCGATCATCGCTCAAATTGTCCGGTTCTATCTGAAACGAGGGATCAAGTTTTTCCTGTTTGCCCCGCATCTGACATTGTTCAGCGCTGACCTTGACTGTACACGGATCGTATGCGGCGCCGCTATCGTTTACGAAAACGGGGCAAAAGTAAATACATCTTTTTTGTCCAATATGTTCGGCGAAGCCGGTGTAATAGGTGATCCTGTGCTATATGAGGGGATCGACGCCATTTGCTCGGCGCCGAAAGCGGAATTACCGAAATACAAATACCCGGACTGCGTGCTAATGGTTTCGGATGTAGCGTACATCGTGAAAAACAAGGGTGAGATAAGGATAGACAAGCGGGAAATGCTGCACCGCTCTGCACTCGATGCTCAAAAAAAGCACGGGAAAACGATTTACGGTTCCGGTTTTTTAATCTCACATACCGCCGCCGAAAGAGTTGCCGCCGAAAGAGCAGCGGTGAAAAAAGAGGCTATAGTGTGGGAGTTATCCGAACGAGAGATGCGGATCGTTGAATTAAGCGGGCAATAAATGGAACCAGCCAACCCTTTGCACGCCGAGATACGGCGCCACGTCCGCGAGGTACAACGCACCCGCCGGACTACAAACAGGATGCCCGCCGACGCTCTGGTCATACGCGACGGACTTATGCTGAAAACGCGGTTTTCCCAATCCCTCACCGCTTTTCGTGCCGTATTGGAGGAAATGGTCGCGTTGAGGTTGATAGAGATAGGTCGAACTATAAACGATACCTACGTGCGGGTTATTGAAGATTGATCGATCACCAAATGCAGCAAAAATTATTCTGAAATGGATATGAAAAAACGGATAATACGAGTATTCCCAACCAAGACGAATGCTACGCCAACCGACGAGCTGGTACGTATCCGCGAAACTCCGTCCTTTTTCGACGAAGCGGACGAGGTGCACGTTTCTGTAACGTTCACCTGGGACATACCGATCGCTGAATGGCTGGCGAAACAATGGGAGCCGTTGCAACGGCAATGGGCCAATCCGACAATCACGATCTGTAACTGTATAAAACACTTTGGTAGATGAAAATAATCGTAACATTTTCCGGAGGAAAGGATAGCCTTGCGGCGCTGTTGTGGGTGCGCGAGCATATTACCAAGAACTTTACCACCGTGTTCTGCGATACGGGTTGGGAGCATCCACTGACCTACGAGTACATCAATCGCATCGCCGACCGGCTAAACCTCGACCTCGTAACGCTCAAGTCGCCCAAGTATGATGGGATGGTCGGTTTGGCCAAGCAGAAAAAGCGTTGGCCGTCCACCCGTGCCCGATTCTGTGCCCAAGAGTTGAAAACCAAGCCGTGCATCGACTATGTGCTCGACAACGTACAGGATAATATGCTGATGATCCAAGGCATACGCGCGGCGGAATCTCCGAACCGTGCGGCTATGTCAAAGCAATGCACGTACTTTAAGTACTATTTCGAGCCATACGGTTATGATAAAGCGGGCAAACCAAAGATGCACACCTATCGCGGTCACGACGTGCGGGTGTTCCGAAAGCAATACGCTGACGATCTACTGCGTCCCGTATTCGATTGGTCGGCGCAGCAGGTGATTGACTACATCCTCTCGGCGGGGCTTGAACCCAATCCGCTCTACACGATGGGCTATAAACGTGTAGGGTGCTGGCCGTGCGTCATGGCGAGCCAGCGGGAATTTCCCGCCAATCTCCGGATCGCATCGAGCAGATTACCACGCTGGAGCATGACCTGAAGTCATCGTTTTTTGGACCGGGTAAAATCCCCGCCCACGCGATTACCAGCGGCGAGAAATATCCGACAATAAACGATGTCGTGCGCTACGTCCAATGGCAGAACGCGACGGGCAGTTTGTTCGACGACGATACGGCGACCAGTTGTATGAGCTTTTACGGATTATGTGAGTAAAAACCTTTCAAAAATGAAATAATCATGGGAAATTTAACACTCAAAGAATTGGGGCGACGCGCATTTGAAACCGCCAAAGCGAAAGGGTTCCACGATGAACCGATCGACATCCCCCGCGCTTTAATGCTGACCGTTTCGGAACTCGCCGAGGCGCTGGAAGCCGATCGTAAGAACAAACGGGCCGACTTATCGGCTTTTTTCGATAAGGAACCCTGTGAAATCTTTCCGTTCCGTGAAAAGTTCGAGGTACACGTTAAAGACACGTTCGAGGACGAGCTGGCCGACGCGACCATTCGCCTGCTTGATTTATCCACCGCACTCGGCATCAATCTCGAAATGCACGTTCTGCTGAAAATGCAGTACAACGAGGGCCGAGGATATAAGCACGGGAAACGCTATTGACTATGTGGAGGCTGACAGACACCAGCGCCATGCCATACGGCAAATACAAGGGGCGTCCCATGTCGGGCGTCCCCGCCGATTACCTGCTATGGCTCCATGAGAACGGCAAATGTTCGGAAAGTGTAGCGCGGTACATTGAGGAGCACAAGCCCGCCATCGAGCAACGCAGGGACACCGAGGCTGCCGATCGGAAGCAGAAGACGGCCGACCGTATGCCATTCGGCAGCTACAAGGCGAAGTAATAGCGAAAGTCCCTGCCGAGTATCTACTGGCCATGTATGAGAGTGGCAAGTGTCCCGCGAATGTGCAGGAGTATGTCGAGCAGAACATGGCGGAGTTGCATCTGCGGGCCGAAAGAGATGGCAGGTGCAGGAATGCGTTGAAATCAATGTATTTATAATTTTTTTTTGGATTATGAAAAAAAGCGACAAAGACTTGGCGAACGACATCCGACGACGGGCGAACGCGGCTAATGTATCCATTTCGAAGTTGTGCCGCGAGGCCGGCGTATCGCGACAGTGGTATGAGGATCTAAAACGCCGGACGCCCCAGCCGGTGGATTTGTACCTCAAAATCGACGAGAAACTGAAAGAATACGAACGAGGTAAGGCGGCCACCCACACAGCGGACGCTCCCCTGCAATAATCTGACGTTATGGAGATCAAGATCACACAGGAAAAGCGCGACGAGGTAGAGCGAATACAAAACGAGTTTCGCAGCAAGCTATCCCCCAATGAAATATTACGCGGCACAGCGCAAGGCGTCAATAGTGCGCTTACGCGCTCGATACCCCGCATAAACAAGCGGATAAAAGAGCGGTACAATATATCGCAGAAATACCTATCACGCCAGGCGGTAGTGTCACCCAAGGCTAACAGCGGCAGCTTGTACGGTGGCATCAAGATAAACGAAAACCGGCTACCGGTTATCGCATTCAAGCCAAAGCAATCGGGATCCTCGATTTCGGTGGCAATCCACAAGGGCAAGACAACCATGATCCGCCACGCCTTTGTCGCGACCATGTCCAGCGGGCACAAAGGGGTGTTTTCTCGCGGCCGCTATCAAAAACGTATAGGCTTCGTGCCCGGGCGAGAAAAGACGGCCAGCGGTAAGATACGCATCACAGAACTGATGACGGCCTCGCCGTTCACAATGGGCATTTCGCCGGACGTGCGGACGGACGTTGCGGAGTTTATGGGCAACGAGGTAACAGCCCGCGTCCACGGAATACTAACCAGTTGCGTGAACAAAATCGCGGCAAAAAACGGATGACATGAAACGGATAATACAGCACGGAAACAGTAGTAAGATGGCGATATATGTACGGAAATGCCCTTGCGGATGTCAATTTGAGTATGGCGCCGCCGATGTGGATGAAACCTTTTTCGATCCAAGAGATCGCGTAACGATGTGGTATGTAGAATGTCCCGAATGCGGAGATAAAACCGGATTTGAGAAACCCGATCCGGTAAGGTACGAACAAGAATGATTTTATAGGTTCTTCCTGGTCCCTACATCGGGGGTAGTCGGCATCGCGTTTTTTCGCCAGTCAGCAGGAAAAAATTATCATAGCAGGTAGCAAGCAGATACGAATGAAGAAAAAAGCGCCCAAAGGTTGGGTTAAAATATCTGATTTCGAAGAAACAACCGGAATAAGCGCCAAGACCATAACAGCGGCCATAAAGCGCGGATATATACCGGACAATTTCGCGGATGTCGTCGGGACGTCCGCGACTTCGCCGTATTACCTGAACCCACAACAGGCCGCCGTATGCTGGTATAAGTCGCTGAACTCGGCGCACCCCAACCAGCGCAAGGTCCGCAACGCGCTGGCGGGCTACATCAAAACCTTTGATAAAGCGGTGATCGAGCCGGAACCGACGGCCAAGGCTGTGGCAACTGCTACGATGACCTACGAGGACGCCCAATTACAGGAAAAAATCGCCAAAGCCAGGATCGCCGAGCTGGAATTACAGGAAAAGAGGGTGCGCTGGTGTCGCGCGAGCGCATAAATGCCCAACTTTTCGCCGCCGGCAAGGAATTGCGCGACACATTGCTCGCAATCCCCGACCGAATAACGGACGTGGTTATGGCGGAAGACAATCGGGCAATCGTTCACAACACGATATACGACGCGATCGCCGATGCGTTGCAGAAGCTCGCGGATTTTCAAACAAGAATCGACCAATGACAGCCATTTTCAACGAGATAACCAAGTTTTTCCAGGGCTTACGACCGCTCGACCGGATCACGGTGTCGCAATGGGCGGACAAATACCGGTTTTTGTCGCCGGTCAGCTCTGCCGAATCGGGCCAATACCGGACGAGCCGCACCCCCTACCTGCGCGACATCATGGATTGCTTGAGCGTTCACGACTCGCACCGCAAAATTGTCTTCGTAAAGGCCGCGCAGATCGGAGGAACCGAGGGCGCCAGCAACTTCGTAGGCTATGCTATGCACATCGCGCCGGCGCCCACCATGTTCGTACAGCCGACCGACAAAATGGTCGAACGGTTGTCCAAGGGACGCATCGACCCGCTGATCGAGAATTGCCCCGAACTGAAGCAGCGCGTGGCTCCGGCCAAGAGCCGCGACAGCAACAACACGATCACGCAAAAGAATTTTCCCGGCGGTCTGCTGATGGTCGGCGCCAACAGCGCAGCGGGGTTACGGTCTGTCCCTATCCGGAATTTGATTTTGGACGAGGTGGACGCTTACCCGCAGGACTTGGACGGCGAGGGATCGCCGATCGACTTGGCGATCGCCCGTACTCGAACCTTTCCAAACCATAAAATTTTCATGTTGAGTACGCCCACCATCGAGGGACTTTCGGCAATCGAACGGGAATTTTTGGAAACCGATCAAAACTACTATCATGTCCCGTGCCCGCACTGCGGCGTTATGCAGCCGCTGGTATTCGCAAATCTCAAGTGGGAGGAGGGCAAGCCCCAAACAGCAAAATACAAGTGCAACCATTGCGGCGAATTGATCGCCGAGCGGCACAAGATCACCATGTTAGCAAACGGCCAGTGGGTACCCGCCAAGCCGGAAAATGTAAATCACGATGTGATTGGCTTCCATCTTAATAGTCTCTATTCGCCCTACGGGTGGCATAGCTGGGAACAGATCGCGCGAGATTTCATTGCGGCCAAGGAGAACCCGAGCAAATTAAAGGTTTTCGTGAATACAACCCTCGGGCAGACGTGGGCGGAAAAGGGCGAGGCGCCGCCGTACAAAAATCTTTACAACCGCCGCGAGCAGTACAAAACCAACCATGTGCCCGCCGATGTGTGCTTCCTCACCGCCGGTGTCGATGTACAGCGCGACCGCCTGGAGTTAGAGATTGTCGGCTGGTGTGCCGACAAACGCAGCTATTCGATCGACTACCGCGTAATCGAGGGGGACACGGCCGGAACCGCCGTATGGGACGATTTGGCAGCCGTCGTGGGTGAACGGTGGCCGCGCAAGGACGGGATGGAGTTTCCTATCCGAATGATGGCGGTGGATACCGGCTACAACACGACGCACGTCCATACCTTTTGCCGCCGGTTCGTCGGTGATCGCGTCATACCGATCAAGGGTCAGGATCACCTCGGCATGGCGTTTTCACCACCCAAGCAGGTGGACATCACCAAGGCGGGTAAAAAGGTCGGAAAGATGCGCCAGTGGAATATCGGCGTGTCATTCCTCAAAACGGAGTTATACGCCCACCTGCGGCTGGAAAAGGACGAGAACGGCATCCCTCCGCCGAACTATTGCCATTTTCCCGAATATGACGAACACTATTTCCGTGGCCTTACCGCCGAGGAGCAGGTTGTCAAGGTGGTGCGGGGGTACCGAAAGTTGCAATGGGTGAAGCGGTACGAGCGCAACGAACCGCTTGACTGTCGTGTCTATGCTCGGGCTGCTGCGGCTATCCTCGGGCTGGATCGGTTGAACCCACAGCGTTTGGCGCAGATGGGTGGTGCAACCGCCAAAAAGAGAGACGCTCGTAACGACGAAAGCACCGGGCGCCGTCGAGGTGGCAGTTTTTGGGATGATTGATATACCGAGATGTCGGTATATTTAGAAAAGGTTTACCGAGAACTCGGTAAACCTTTTCGCGTGGTATTGTGAATGTAAAACACCTCTCATAAATTCGTTGCAAATCGTTACGCTGCCATGTCTTTACAATCGAACAATATACCGCGCTCAAGGAGGCCATCGCCACCGGTGCGACAACCATAACCTACGGCGACAAAACCGTGAGCTATCGGTCGCTTGCCGAGATGAAAGATTTGGTTCGAATGATTGAGGAGGAGTTGTTTCCGGAACGCCGCTTGCGCCGTCGTCGCCTCGCTTGTATTGACCGAGGCTATTTCAGCAAAAGATGAGAATTTCATTTGAAATATCGCGTAGCCGTAAAACGGGCCTATGAGGCGGCCGACAAAGGCCGTCGCGGCAAGGCGTTCCGGTTGGCAAAGTCCACGAGTGTCAATAGCGAAGTATCGGCCGCGCTGGTTACGTTGCGGGATCGTTCCCGTAATATGGTCCGTAACAACGGATGGGCGCGGCGGGCTGTCGAAGCGATCACCAAGCACACGATCGGCGATGGCATCCAGCCGGCGCCTGACGCCGATTTGGCAACTTGCCAACTCGTAAAACGACTTTGGAGCAAATGGGCCAATTCGACCGCCTGCGACTGGTATGGCAAAACGACATTTTACGGGTTGCAGGAATTAGCGATGCGGTCCATCGCTGAGAGTGGCGAAGTGTTGATTTTGAGACGCTGGGTCATGCCCGACGACAACAACCCGCTACCGCTCCAGTTGCAAGTTTTGGAGGGCGACCAGCTCGACCACACCCGAAATGGCAGCAACGATATGGGTTATTGTCGGCTTGGGGTTCAATTCAGCAAAGAGGGGCGCCTGCTCGGTTACTGGCTTTTTGATTACCACCCCGGCGACAGCTTTATCGTTGCACCGGCGCTTGCCAGCAAGTTTTACCCCAAGGAGGATGTGCTACATGCTTTCGAGGTGTTGCGGCCTGGACAGGTCCGAGGCTTGCCGATCGGAGTGTCGGCGTTTATGAAAACGAGCGATTTTTCCGACTACGAGGATGCCCAGCTCGTAAAGCAAAAGGTGGCCGCGTGCTTCGCCGCATTTGTATTGGGGTCGGAAGATGACGGTGGCGAGGATGGTGCGATAGGTATCGAGCGCTTGGAGCCTGGCATCGTCGAACACCTCGGAGCTGCCGAATCGGTAGAGTTCGCCAATCCGCCCAGCGTGTCCGATTACGATGCTTACGCCAGCCGCATATTGCAGGGAATGGCCGCTGGCTATGGCATCACCTACGAAATGCTGACGATGGATTATAGCCGTGTGAATTTTACCTCGGGGCGCATGGCGAAAATCGACGTTACGGCCAACTTCAAAAGCTGGCAGTATTATGATCGTACCGCAGATTTGTGCCCCCGTGTGGAATTGGTTTATCAGCGCGTGTATGATCAAGGGAGAGTTGTCCCGATATATATCCGCCGACTGGACGGCACCTCGCATTCAGCAGCTCGATCCGCAGCGCGAGACCGCCGCACAGGTCGATAGGATCAAGGCCGGTCTTGCGACGATCAGCGAGACGATCCGAGAGATGGGGCGCGAACCCGAGGAGTTTTTCAAAGAATATAAACAGGACATCGACCGGCTGGCCGAGTTGGGTATTACCATTGACAGCGTGAATACCGCCGCTACGGTCGTCCAAAAAGAAAATAGCAATGGCAAAACAGGAAACGAATAACCGCACCATGGGCGTGCTGTACGGGCGGGCGCTCGTGCAGCCTACGACCATCGACCAGGAGGCCCGCGAGGTAGATGTCGTTTGCGCGACCGAAAAAATGGTTACGCGCTTCAGCTGGGACGAAGACTACGACGAAATGCTGGTCTGCGAAGCATCCGCCGTTCGAATGGACCGCGCAAATCAGGGGCTTCCGCTTTTGGACTGTCATAATTCGTACTCGGTGCACAGCCAAGTCGGTCGCACGGTCAAGGTGTGGATCAACGAATCGCGCCAGCTTTGCGCTCGCGTTCGTTTCTCCAGCCGTCCCGAGGTGGCCGGACTGTTCCAGGATGTGGTGGACGGGATCGTCAAAGGGATCTCGGTCGGCTACGAAATCTACAAGTTCGAGCGCGAGGAGCGCCCAAACGGTGCACGGCCTATCTACCGGGCTACCGACTGGATGCCGATCGAAATTTCCCTCGCTCCAGTACCCGCCGACATCGACAGCGGCATCCGCACAGGACAACAGCAGCATCCGGTCGAAATCATAAACAAACGAATCACAAATACCACCACCAACATGAAAAAAACGAGAGCAACAGAAACAGGTAAGACCATGGAGTACGTCGTCGAGGGCGATCCCGTAAAGCAGGGAGACATCGTAACCGTTGATGGCGTTAAGGGCGTTGCCCTTTCCGATGGCGAAGTGGGCGATACCATTACACTCACACTGATTGAGGAAGAGGTCACGCCGACTGACTCCGACGAAGCCAAAACGAACGAGGATGTAGTTGCAGCGGCCGAGGATGCAGCAGCCGCAGCCGAGGATGCAGCCGCAGCTGCTAAAGATGCCGCAGCTGCGGTAACTGAAGCTACCGGAGGAACGGAACAGACAGAAGAGAACCGCAAGCGAACGCAAGCGATCCAGCAAATGGCCCGTGCCGCTGGCCTTTCCGCCGATTACGCGCTGGCACTGGTCGGTACCGATCTTACCGTGGAGCAGTGCAGCACCGCGATTATGCGACGGCTGGCTAAACGAAGTCAGGAAAACGGCGTGAACGGTAACCATAGTGTCCGTGCGACCGGCTTGGATGCTGGCACCAAGAAGCGTATGGCCGTGGAGAACGCACTGCTGCACCGCATTTATCCGTCCAAGTTCTCGTTGGACGCCGGCGCCCGCGAATTTCGCGGCATGACCATGGTAGAGATCGGGCGCGAACTGTTGTCCGAGCGCGGTATCAACACCCGAGGCTTGGATCGTTCCGAAGTGGCCAAAATGGTTTTCAACCGTGCGCACAGCACCAGCGACTTTCCGCTGTTGTTCGAGGGTGTGATCAACAAGATGTTGCGGGCACAGTATGAGTTCGCACCGGAGTTTTGGGACAAAATCGCCCGACAGACCAGCGTGGACGATTTCCGTGCACGCGGTCTTTACTCGGCCGGTGTCGCCAATGGCATGAAGAAGATCCCCGAGGGTGGAGAAATCAAGTACACAACGCTTAAGGAAAGCAAGGAGCAGATCCGCGTCGAGACGTTCGGCGAGGGCATCAGTTACACCCGGCAGGCGTTCATCAACGATGATTTGGGCGTGTTCTCGATCATCCCGTCGGCATTCGTCCGCCATTGGGATATGCTCCGTGGAAACCTCGTGTGGGGTCTGCTGACCGACAACGTGAAGATGTCCGACGGCAAGGGGATTTTCGATGCTACCCACGGCAACCTCCTCACGGGTGCCAGCAGCGCATTAAGCGAGAAGAGTCTTGCGGCGGCAAAGACGGCGATGATGAAGCAGAAAGACATCGCGGGACAGATTATTCGCATGGTGCCACGTTACCTCATTGTGTCACCTGAGAACGAGATGATGGCCAAAAAACTGGTAACAGCGACAACGCCCGTCAAGTTCGAGGACGTGAACGTTTTCGCCGGTGCGTTCGACGTGATCGTCGAGCCGCGATTGACCGATCCAAAAGCTTGGTATCTGATGGCCGACCCGTATGCAGTGGATAGTCTCTACTACGCATACCTGGAGGGCAACGAGGGTCTGCGTGTGGACAGCACAGAGGAGTTCAAAACCGACTCCATGGACTATGCCGTCCGTGGCGATTTCGGTGCTGCGGCGATCGACTATCGTGGCATCGTGAAAGCAGCGGGGAAATAGCGTAACGGCAAACTTCCCGCAGGGGCGGAATTTATCGTGCCTGCCCCTATTTTAAGCAAAAACTAAAAATACAGAGCAATGAAAAACTTCATCCAGGATGGTAAGACCATCGAGTATAAAGTCGCAGAAACTGCGATCAAGAGCGGTGATGTACGCGTAATCGGTGACGTCGCTGGTGTTGCCGTTACTGACGGCGCCGTGGACGAAACCGTCGTGTTGAACGTTACGGGCGTGTACGAATTGGCCAAAGGTACCGGTGCAATCACGCAGGGCCAAAAGGTGTATGCTGCTGCCGACGGTTCCGGTATTGTGGCAACGGCCGAGGATAACAAGGCTGTCGGATGCGCTTGGGAGGCTGCCGACGCAGGCGATACCACGGTGTTGGTCAAGTTGAACGTATAACCTCCGAGCGTATGAACAACCGATTTGACAGGATGGCCAAAATAGCATCTTCGACCATTTCCAACCTTATGGGCGAACCCGCTGTTTGGCTATCCCCAAATCGGGGAAATATTCCCGGACGGGCGTTGTTCAAGGACCCGAGCGAACCCACGCAGATCGGAGACTCCGAGGGCTACGAATATAGACCGAGCACGGCCACCGCAGAGTATTACGAAGGTAATTTCGTCGGGCTGAAGCAAGCCGTGGATGCCGAAACGACCGAATACCTCGAAATACGTGGAAAACGGTATTTGATTACTGCGGTGGACACCAAATTTGACGGAAAAACCTATGTGGCGCATTTGACACCGCACGCCGAAAGCGAAGAATAGATCATGGAGCAACCAATGACAACCAAGGCAGACGCCAGCATGTCCCCTTACGAAAGGTATGAGGACGAGCTGGTCACGTTGTTGCAGATGCCGGGTGTCGATGTCAAGCCGTTACCCAAGATCGAGGCTCTGGAGTTGCCGCGTCAGACCGAGAAACCGCAGATTTTCGTGCTGGTAAACGGTACGGAGTTCGCCGAACGCGAGGAGTTGGCCGTCGTGGCTCAACTGGGAACCGTTCAATGCGAACTATTCATCCGCGCGAAAAACCGGCGGGGAAAACTGGGTCTTTTTGATGTTTACGAGGCGGCGAAATCCCGTCTTTTGGGGCATCGGATGCTGGGTGCGAAAACACCCATTTACTTTAATTCGTTCGGCTATGTTTCGGGCCTGCACAACTATTGGCAATATGCGCTTACATTTTCATTTGCAGCCTATACTGTCGAAGCAGACCGCCCCGATAGTGTGCCGACGATCAAGGAAATCAAAAACGAATTTACTGAAAAATGAAAAAGTACGAGGTAGTAAGTCCTTACGTTGTTTTCAGCGTTAAGGCCGGCGCAGGTCGAAAGGAGTACGCGTTGAAAAAAGACGATGCCGTCGAGTTGCCAGAGAATGACATCGCGGTTCGTGCGATGGTAGCCCGCCGCCAAATCAAAGAGGTGGCTGCGACAACTGTCGAACCGGCTGACAGCAAAAAGAAATAGCCGGATAAATACAAACCACGCCGGAAACGGTATAACAATTTTATGACATGGCAGATTTTTTACATGGTATAGAGCACATCAACGTCACCAGCGACACGGTGCCCGTGAACGACATCGTTACGGCGGTTATCGGGCTGGTGGGTACAGCGGATAAGGGCGACACTAACGTCCTCACGTTGTGCAAGAGCGCGGCGGACGATGCCGCATTCGGTACAAAAGGAACCATCCCCGAAGCACTTAAGGCGATCCGCATGCAAGACAGCACTGCCGGCAGCGCCTTGGTGTTTGTCGTCAAAGTAAAGGATGCCACCGCCGAGATCACCGGCGCCGACATTGTGGGTACGGTTTCCGAAACGGGTGAGCGTACAGGTCTTAAACTGTTTGAGACCGCAGGAAACAAATACGGCTTTGAACCGATGATCTACATCGCACCGCGATATTCCGCATTGGATGCAGTGAAGCAGGAGTTGATTGTCATTACTGAGAAAACCGAGGCGATGGCATATATTGACACACCCGACGGCTGGGGCTTCAACCAAGCCATTGAGTCGCGCGGTGCGGAGGGTGACTTTGCCACACTCAAAGCCGGGCAAAAGCTTCTTTTCCCGCATGTCCTTGTTGCGAACCCGGAATATAACCCGGATGTCGAGGACCCAGGGGAAAGATACCTCACGCTCCCGGTGTCAGCTTACGCGGCGGGTTTGCGGGCCAAAGTCGATTTAACAGAAGGATGGCATGTGTCATCGTCGAACCACGCCTACACGGGGATCGAGGGTACCGACGTGCCCATCACGTTCGCGCTCTCAGATAAAACATGTGAGGCCAACCTGCTGAACGCACAAGGCATCACGACAGTTGTTAATATGTACGGCAACGGCATTGTGGAATGGGGAAACTACACCGCAGCGTTCCCCAGCACCACCACTCCCGACGCGTTCGAGTGCGTTCGCCGGTCACTGATGATCATGAAGCGTTCGATCACGATGGCCTGCGCCCAGTTTATCGATGTTAAGCAGGTAAAACAGGCCGACATCGACCTGGTTCGCAACATCGTGAACCAGTACTACAACCGGCTGACAGCCGAAGGTAAGATCGTTTACGGGCAGTGCTTTTTCGACCCTGCGAAGAATCCGGCCACCGAGTTGGCACAGGGATACGTCACGTTTTCCAACGAGTGGACGCCCGCCGTGCCTATGCAGCGCATGACGTTCGACCACAAAATCGACATTAACAAACTCTCAACCATCGAATAGCCATGAATATCGCAAAAGTTTACGACGCAAACGTCTATGTGAACAATGCCAGCAAGCACGGGCTGGCGTCGGAGATCACCGCCCCGACCATTACGGCCCTTATGACCGATTACAAGGCTATGGGCATGATTGGTTCGGCCGAGTTTTTCAACGGGTTCGATAAACTCGAAACGACGATCAAATGGACGTATCCGGACAACGAGGCGCAGAAAGCTTTCGGAAATTTCCTCAAGCCCGTGGACCTGATGATCCGTTCCAGCAAAGCGGAATACGACAACACGGGAATCACGGAGGAGAAGCCCATCGTGATGTACATACGCGGGTACTCCAAGACACTCCCCGGTGGCGCGTTCAAGGCCAAGGAGGACACCGAACTGGAGTCCACCGTTTCCGTCCAGTATTATAAGTTGGAAATAGACGGTGAGGAGATCGTCGAAATCGACGTAATCAATAACATCTACAAAGTCGGCGGCGAGGACTTGCTGGCTGAACGTAGGCAAAACCTTGGATTGTAATGGGACAGCAAGCACTGAATCGCAAGCCGAATTTGTCAGTTCGGCGGCGGCTCCAGCTCGACGCCAACACCGAGATCGCTGAGATTGGTATCACGGTACGCAAGCAGATGGAGCTAACCAACAACAAGAGCCTGACGGACGTCGAGCGCGGCATGCACCTGATGGCCGCCAAAATTCTCGTAAACGGTCAGCCGATCGTTTACGACGATCTGATGGACGGCTTCACTACCGAGGAGATGGATAAGATCACCGAGTTCCTTTTCCCCGACGCAAAAAAAGAGGTAGAAAGGGACATCTCAAAAAACGGATAAGGTCCGACGCTGGCGCAAGGGTGCTAATCAGACAAATCCCACATGCGGATATTGTTTTTTTAGCACACTTCACCGGCGGCGGAATAGATGGCGTTCTCGATCTGATCGTGGAAGATTATTTTGCCTACTTGGACCGCGCAGTCGAGATTTACGAAAAAGAGATCACAACACCCCGCCGGGTGGTATTATCCGGCATCGAAAAGCGATAACGACACATGGCAGCCAACACTCTGAAATTAGCGTTCATTTTGTCTGCAACGGATAAAATGAGCCGCATTATAGACGAGGCCGTCAAAAAATCGACGGACAAACTTTCTGCATTCGAGCGTACCACAAGCAAAATAGGTCGCTCAATGACGAAAGCAGGAACCGTCATGCTGGGCGCGAGCGCAGCCGTCGGAGGTAGTATTGGCCGTTGGAAAATCGACAGCCGATTACGCCGGTGATATGTACGATATGGCCCGGGGAGCCGGGATCGGTGTAGAGGCATTCCAAAAACTTGCGTATGCCGGTAGGATGTCAGGGGTCGAAACTGAAAAATTGTCCGCGTCGTTAGTGAAGTTCGACAGAATGGTCGCCGAAGCTACCGGCGGAAATAAGACGTACATGCAGACGTTCGAGGATCTCGGTATCAAAATCAAAGACAGTGCGGGTAATCTCCGCCAGCCGAACGAGATTTTCGAGGATGTAGCCGATATTTTTCATAATACCGAAGACGGCATCGGAAAGACCGCTTTGGCGGTTGAATTGTTCGGCAAGTCGGGTGCCGATCTGATCCCTATGCTGAACGATGGCAAGGCCGGTCTAAAAGCGTTTTACGCCGAAGCCGAGCGTTTGGGACTTGCGTTAAGTAACGAGATGATTGCCAAGGGCGACGCATTTAGCGACCAACTCGAAAATATCGGAGAGCAGGTCAAAGGCGTTAAGTTACAGTTAGGTGCAGCACTGATCCCAGCATTGTCGGCGGCAACCGAAAAAATATCAAAGGTTATCGATAAGATAACAAAATGGGTACAGGAAAATCCCGAACTGGCCGCCACAATCGGCAATATAGCGATGACCACGGGTAAATGGATCGCTATATTAGGCACGGCTGCCATTGCGATCGGTAGCGTGACGTTCATCGTCGGGCAGTTCGGTAAGGTATTCCGAATAGTGTCTGATTCCATAAAAATTGGTACCAAAATCGTCAGCGAGTACAAAAACGGCATGTTGTTGTTTCGTATGCAATATGCGTTATTCTCCGTTTGGTCGAAGATCGCCGCCGCCGGCCAGTGGGTATTTAATACATCCTTGTACGGGTGTCCAGTGGTGTGGATTGTCGCCGGTATCATGGCGATTATCGCAGCCGTGGTATTGTTGGTCAAGTACTGGGACGAGGTGGCCGCATGGTTTAAAAAGTTGTGGGACGCTATCGTCGGGATATTCAAAGCAGCGTGGGAAGCGATCAAAAAGGTGTGGAGCACTGTAACGGGCTGGTTCTCGAACTTGTGGGGCAGGATCAAGGCCGGTGCGGGGAAAGCTTGGGATGGCATCAAAAATACCATCAGCAAGGCCCGCGAGGGAGTGCAAAAGGCATGGGGATCAGTGAAAGGCTGGTTCTCTAACCTTTGGGGTAACGTCAAGAGCGGCATTTCGAACGCATGGGGAGGGATCAAAGACTGGTTCAGCAACCTGCAACCCGTCGAATGGATGCGCGGCGCGTGGGAGAATGTGGGGACGTTCTTCGAGAACCTCGGCCCCCGCTTTTATGAGTGGGGCAAAAACCTATTGCAAGGGCTTTGGAATGGAATAACCTCTATGGTCGATAAGATTGTCGAGGGAATGAAGAATATCGGCCGTAGGATTGCCAACGGCTTCAAGTCTATTCTCGGTATCAATTCCCCATCCCGTTTGTTCGCCGAATATGGTCTGAATATCACGCAGGGGCTGGTCGTTGGCCTTGATCGAGGGGGTGCAATCGTCGAAAATGCTACCGAGGGCGTGGCCATGCAAGCGACCCGTGGAATCACGCAGTCGATGCAATCCAGCACGGTGAATACCTCGACCATTGTAGGCGGCGGGAATACCGGCCCGTCCATTACCTATGCCCCGCAGATCACATTCGCCGGATCGACTACGCAGGAGGTGCGGGACGAGTTCGGAAAAATGCTGAAGCAGCATGCGAACGAGATCATGGAACTGATTCGTAAATATGAAGAAAACAAGACACGTTTGTCCTTTGCGTAATAGCTGGCACCCATGTTTGCACAACTCGGAGATCACATATTTCAAGGGCTGAAAACTCCCGTATCGACCAGCGAGGCAGATGCCGTAAAATACGGCCAAATCCCTCGTGTCAATGACAAAGACGCCATCCAGCCGACTGGTGCCGAGCTGCGGGAGTTGAGCCTGACAATCACATATTCATCAGAATTTTGTGATCCGCAGGCCGAGATATATGCGTTGAAAGCGTCGATGCACGCTTTCGAGGTGCTGCCGTACATTACCGGAGACGGGCGAATTGTCGGGAAATTCGTTATTACGAGCTTGGACATCGCCAACCAGCAGTGCGCGGCGGATGGATGGGTGGAGCTGGCAACCGTCACCGTGAATTTGCTGGAGAGTCCCGGCGAAGAGGAAGCAGCCCCGACAGGGCGGGCGCTGAGTAGTCAGAAGCCGATCGCGGTGGCGCCTGTTGCGTCGGCTCCAAGCCCCGCCACAGGTATAACCAACGACGTGTCCGCAGCCAAGGAAAAGGTTAGCGGAATGAAGCAGTCGATTGCTAAGGTGAAAAGCAGGACCACCAGCCTTAAGCGCGGGGTGCGCGAGGTCCAGCAACTGGCCGCCGATGCGCAAGGACTCTATGCGTCGGCCAAAACGAAAGTCGCGGCAACAAAGAAAATAATCGATCGCGCTGGCGACTTGCCCACATCATTGGACGAAGCGATTGCATATGCCAGCAACCTCGCAAAAATCGACAACGTGGTGGATGTGTCGGTGCTGGAGATGAATGTCGGGCAGTTGTCCGACAGCGCGGAAAAAGTAACGACCAGCGCCACGCCGGTAGCGGGGTTCGCAGGAACAAAAGAGGGAGGCAATTAAATGTCAAGTTTCAACTATACGACCGTTGAGGGAGACCGGATCGATCTGCTCGCTGCCAAGTTTTACGGCAGTATGGACGGGATCGCCATCATATCGGATGCCAACCCGCTCATACCGCTTACGGCGGTCTTCCCGCTGGGCACGGTGCTGGTGATCCCGATCGTCGAAGACAGCGATATGCACGTAAATACAGACCTGCCGCCATGGAAACGTTAGAGAAAGTCATTGCGAAAATCACCGTCAATGGTAAGAACGTAACCGCCGACGTGTCGCCCTATCTCTCCCGATTGTCGTATGCAGACAAAGAGGAGGCGGAAAGTGACGATTTGACGCTGACGTTCGAAGATACCACTGACCATTGGAAAAACGGATGGTATCCCGAGCAAGGCGACACGCTGGAGGTGTCGATCGGCACGCCCGACGCTCCGCTGGATTGTGGACTCTTTGAGATAGACGAGATCGGGCTGGAGTTCCCGCCCGATACGGTTGCAATCAAAGCTATCGGTGCCGCTATATCCAAGGCGCTGCGCTCGAAGAACAGCAAGGCGTTCGAAAAGCAGTCGTTGAAGCAGATCGCCCAATACTTTGCGACGAAGCACGGGCTGAAGCTCGTGGGCAATGTCAGCGACCTGCAAAAGATAGAAGTCGAGCGCAAGACGCAGGAGAAGCAGACAGACCTCGCATTTTTAAGCAGGCTGGCCAGAGAGTACGGGATCGTATTTTCCGTTCGTGGCGATCAACTTGTGTTTATGGACACCGAGGAACTGGAGTCTCAGCCCGTGGTGATGACCATTCACAAAAACGAATTGAGCCGGGCGTCGTTCACTGACAAAACGAGCCAAGTATTTGGCGGGGCTGTCGTGGCGACCCGCAATATGAAGACCAACAGCGTCCGGCGATGGAAGATCGAGCCGTCAGACCAAGAGGGAGGCAAGGGCACATTGTCGAAAGACACGTGGCAGGGAGACGTTACGGTAGAGAACGAGACGCAGGCCCAAGCCAAGGCCAAGGGTGCGTTGAAAGAAAAAAACAAGGACAAAATAACGGGGAGCATCACCGTTGCGGGGAATGTCAAGCTGGTAGCGGGGATCAATATCGAGCTGACTGGCATCGGCAAGTTTTCCGGAAAGTGGCATGTGGTATCGTCGGCTCATGACCTCGATAATTCAAGCGGGTACGTAACCACGGCGACAATTAGAAAAATAGAGGTATAGGTATGTTTCGGCTGGGTATAATATCAGAGATCGGCGAGGGTGAGAACCTGGGCTATGCGCGTGTTTCGTTCGACGAGAACGAGATCGTTTCCGGCTGGCTGGCCATCCCGTCTATGGCTACCTACAAAACGAAGCACTGGATACCGGTCGAGGTAAATGCGCAAGTGCTGTGTTCAATGGACGAGAATTGCGAGCAGGGCGCCATTGTATTGGTACTTTGGAGCGATACGGACACACCACCCGACTGGGCTGGACCTGACACTATGGGCGTAAAATACGCTGACGGCGCCGAGGTGTTCTATGATGCCAAGGCGCATAAGTTGAGCGTGAACGCACCGGATTCCGAGCTGTCGATCGCGTGCAAAAAATTGAACGTCGAGGGTGAGGTGAACATCACGGGCGACACCACTGTTACCGGGGAGATCACCGCCAGCGTTGAAGTTACCGCCGGAACGCAGAAAATAAAATTAACAACACACAAGCACCCGACCAGTACAGGCGTGTCGGGACCGCCAACACCATAAGCGTATGCCCGTACAGAAATCAGCATTGAAAGCGGCGATCAAGGCCGCCATGCTCGCCGAACGAGACAAAACAGATAACCCCGAGGCGTCCGCCGATCGTATCGCCGAGTCCATCACGAACGCGGTGGCTGCCGCGATCGTCGAGGGGGTAAATACCGCCGTGATCACGCTGGCGAATACCGCCGGCCCAGTAACGGGAACCATAACCGCAAGCGCCGTATGATTGCACCGAACGACACACGAAACTGGCAGGTCAGCATGGACGATCCGGCGGCGATCGTCGAGGGGGTGGATGATATTGTACAGTCCATCAATATCATCCTGACGACCATCCCGGGCAGCGATCCATTGCGCCCGGAGTTCGGCAGCAACGTGTACCAATATTTAGATAAACCCCTGCCATCGGTGTTGGGAAAAATCATCTACGAAGCGACCACGGCCATCGGCCGGTGGGAAAAGCGCCTCGATGTAACCCGCATTTCCGCGAGCCGTAACGATGCCGCCCACACAGTTTTTAAGATCGAGGGCACGGTGGTAGGATCGGCAGAACAGATAACGATAACAACGATCATATAATGGCTATTGACAACAATATCCCAACATTCGTGGAACGTGATCCCGCCGTAATCATGGCGGAGAGCAAGGCAAAAGCTGGAGGAGCCTGTTGGGGCGTGAATTGCAACCTGCCCAAGTCGAGCAGTTGATCCTCAATTTCGTGGTGTTCCGCGAAACGCTACTTGTGAACCGCTTTAATGCGGGTATGCGGCAAATGCTCTACCAGTTCAGCACCGCGCCAATCCTCGATTACATCGCGGGTTTGGTGGCCGTCGAGCGTTTGCCGGCGGCCAGTGCTGGGTGTACCGTCCGCTTCACTCTTGTTGCAGGGCACGGCTCCGTTTTGATTCCCGAGGGAACCCGCGTATCGAGCAGCGACGGTTTGGCGATATTCCGCACGATCGACGACGCCATAATCGCCCCCGCCACTATGACCGTAGAACTGTCCGTTTTGGCCGACGTTGCGGGCAAGGTGGGGAATGGTTATGCCGTCGGTACGATTAACAAAATACTGGACCCGCTGGCGTTCGTATCGACGGTAGAAAATATCGACGTCACGGGCGGAGGTTCCGATGTGGAGAGCGACGCGCAGCTCCGTGAGCGCATCAAACTGGCGCCATCGCAATATTCATCGGCAGGATCTCGGTCGAGTTACAAGTTTTACGCGAAAAGTGCCAACGCCATGATTACCGACGTGTCCGTGTCTTCGCCGGTACCCGGTAGTGTGTTGATCGTTCCACTGACGAATGAAGAGGAAACGCCCGCGCAGGTGATTACGGATGTGTACAACGTGTGCAACGCTGAGAATGTGCGGCCGCTCACGGACACGGTAATCGTATCGGCGCCGGAGCGCGAGGATTATGCGCTCATGGTGGACGTGGTGCTGTACGACGGCGCCGATGCCGCGACCGAGCGGGCAAGTATCACCAGCGCCTTGGAAGATTTTGCCAAGGAGAAGCGGGCAAAGCTCGGTTTGGACATCATACGGTCGCACATTGCCCAAGCGTGCCGGTTGTCCAGCGTGTACGACGTTACGGTCGTCGCGCCGGCCGCAAACCTGATCATATCGGACGAACAATTTCCAAATTGCACGGGAATAACCGTGAACGTAACAGGATTTAGCCGTGGATGACAAAAACGTCATAGCAAGCGCGATCAGCGACAACGAACTGGCACGGGCCTTTTCGGAAATGGTGGCCGACCGATGGGACAACTGGGACCTATCGGAGTTCCTGCCGTACTTGGTGGACACGGTAGCCCCGAGCGCCTTGCCGTATCTTGCCGACCAGTTCGACATCGACGGGTTGCAAGGATTCGGAATGGCAGAGACCGAACAGCAACAGCGGGACATCATTAAGAAGTCCATCGCGCTGCACAAGTTTATCGGTACGCCGTGGGCTATTCGCGAAGCGTGCCGCACGGTGGGGTTCCCGATCGTCATTTTGGAGGAGGGCGTAACGGCTCTGCCCGGCGGCCCTGAAAGCCCCGAAGACTGGGCGCGGTTCCGCGTATTCGTTGAGGCGGATGATAGCCGCCACATCACCGCCGAGGAGAGCCGAAAAATACACCTGTTCGTCGAGTTCTATAAAAATGAGCGGTCGCACCTGGTCGAAGTAGGCTATTATCAGAGAATCGAGGCCAGCGAAATAGTCTTCAACACCAACGACTGGCTGAATGTTGAAGTTACCACCCGCCGACGTGCATTCTCGGCGGGGTTTAATCGTGGATTCAAATAAAAAGGCAAGAATATGGCAAAAAAAGAGACTTAAAGGGGCTGCTTGAGCAGTATTTCCCGAACAACGACACGGGCGAGATCACCGAGCCGAAGATCAGAGAGTTTTTGGGCAAGGTGATAGACTTGATCCCCGAGATCGCCGGTGGTGATCTCGCCGGTACGTACCCGAGTCCGACGGTTGGCGCGAAAAAGATTACCGCTGCAAATATAGCCGATAAAACTATTACAGCGTCCCAAATCGCAGAGGAATCATTGAACGATGAGAGCATTTTCGCCGACGAAATAATCACCGGTCGGGTCATACAGAAAAATGCAATAACTGCGGAGCTACTTGAAAGGACTTTAGCGCCGTGTGTTGTGGAAGGTATTAAAAATATCAGCATATCCAACATTCTCACAATTCCGATAACTGATCTTTTTACATATAATACCGCAAATGGAAAATGGCAATCAACGATAGTTAATATTACGAATGCAACATCGTCAGGTAATAATGCAGACCTGGAAATAAATTGCGGCGACATCGGTATCGACAAAGTAAAATTCAGCCAAATGCCTGCGATAATTCCTGTTATAATTATATCGGATGGCGATATTATTACTGTTAATGTATCAGTAAAAAGTGAGTTTAAAGGTCATAGTTATAAATCCGACAATATAATCCTTGTCTCACAAGGTGGATATGTAAGCCTTATGTTGGCTAAAACGAATATTGGATATTTTGTAATAGGGTCAAACAATCGTACAGATTTCTAATTATGAAGCAGATCGTAAAACCAATAGACGGCGTCCTGCATTTGATCGCCTACGACCAGCAGGGACGTGAGTTGTGGAGCCTGCAACAAAGCAACCAAATCGTAAACGGGGCCTATGAGATCGCCGCCGAGGCGCTGGCAGGATTGCCAAATGCGGCCATTTCAAAGGTCGCGGCGGGAACGAACGGAACCGCGCCGACCGAGAACGACACGTCGATAACCGACCCCACTATCGTCGATGTGCAGACGGTCGAGTACCCCGCGCCCGACACCGTGCGCTTCAACTTCACCTTGGCTACATGGACGCCGCCGGAAAGTCGATCGCCGAATTTGGGCTGCTGACAACCGATGGCCGTTTGTTCGCCCGCAAGGTTCGGCAGCCGATCGAGAAAACCGAATACATGACCATCAAAGGTTCGTGGGAGATCAGCGGCGCCGGTATGGCAAAAACCCCAACGGAAGCCCCGAAATACCCCATCACGCTCACCATTGACAACTATAAAACCGGCGACGTTGAGGATAAAGGTAAGTGGCCGATAATATCGCTTTACGGCGTGGGCGACGCGGATAATGTTGCCGACTATAAAATTTATCTTTTCCGCCGGACAAAAGGGCGGTACAAGTTTGCGAGCGGTCCTACTGGATCGACGCGTAAAATATCCAAGACCTGGAGGCATCCCAAGCATGGGGTATCTATCGGGCAGGCAGATTTTGCCCTTGAATTTGGAAACGAATCGCTCGACAAAGCGATAACTGAGTTTGGCATAGAAAAATTCAAGGAATCGACATTAATCTACAATAACTCCCGAGCAAGTTTTGGGCACATTGTAGGCTGGATGTTTTGGTACGACTCGGGCCTGGAAACCACCCGGCTTTGCTTGGGCTTAACCTACAAGATCGAAAAGGCAGATTTTGACAAACCTGACAGCCCTAACCCGGATTATAAAAATTTTATGATAAAAAACATCGGATTTGCGGCATTCAAAAATGGGATTCAGGTGAGTGAGATCAAGGAATTTAAGGTAGTATGTAGTGCATCCTACGGGAAATTGGAATATGCTGTTTTAACTGACTAATAGCCGTTATGCCCTGGATTTGACCGTTCGGTTTTTGCCAACGGTTTGACGAGTCGGTTTTTGCCACTTGGACGATCCAGCGGTCTTTTTTTACTGCTGGCGATATGATCGCAATACCGCCGTTTTTTAGAGAACAATAAACTATTATGCCCTGGATTTGACCGTTCGGTCTTTGCCAACGGTTTGACGAGTCGGTTTTTGCCATTCGGACGATCCAGCGGTCTTATCGGAATAAAATATAACGACAAATATGGATTGGACGACAATCATCAGTGCGGCGATCGCCGCAATCAGCGCGGGCGGTGGCATAGGTATTTTTTTCGACCGCAAGCACAAGAAACGGGCGGCCGAGTTAGCCAATGAGTCCACCGTATCGTCGCAGTGGAAAGAACTGTTCGAGCGATCGGAAAAGAAAGTGGATGCCCAAAGTGACAAAATCGAGGGGCTTTATAAAACGATCGGCAACATGCGCTCTCAACTCGACGGGCTGGCATCGCAAAAGGCCGTGCTTACTCTGTACAAGTGCTGTAAAGTAAATTGTCCCGATCGGGAGCCGCCTTTCGGATCACAAGAGAAAACACATAATAAAAACCACGAACAACAATGAACAACAAACAAATCGAATTTGTCAAAAAAGTGTACCCGGCAGCGGAACGACTGGCCAAGGCCGGCGGCGTCAGCCCCCTATTCGTAACCGCGCAGGCGGCGCTGGAAACGGGCTGGGAAATCCGAGGGATCGGTAACAACATTTTTGGGATCACAAAAGGAAGCTGGACCGGCGACGTGTCGCTGGAGCTGACAACCGAGTATTTCAAGACCCCGACTGTGGCGTTCAAGGCTCCCGAGCGGGTTGTGTCGGTCGAGCAAGTTGCGCCCGATCGGTACAAATATCGCGTGTATCGCCTTTTCCGTGTATACCCGACCGTGGACGCGTGCCTCGACGATCACTTGGCGCTGCTGAAGAAACCGATGTACGCCGATGCGTGGCCCTACCGGGGTGATGCCAAGGAGTACGCCCGCCGCCTGGTGGACAACACGGGCGCAAAATACGCCACGGCGCCGAATTACGCCGCTATTATGGCCTCGGTGATCGACACCGTGGCAAACATCGTAAAATCACTTTAGCCATGAGAAAAATCTATTACAACAACCTGTTGGCCCGCCTGCTGTTATGGCGGAAAGATTACGAAACAGCTATGATTTTCGGTTTCATCTGCACGAAGCGCAAACAGGCGCAGCCGTTGAGTTCAAAAGCAGTGAACCACGAGGCCATCCACGTCGAGCAGTATATGGAGGTTACGGCCGTCGCACTGCTTGCCGCCTTGATGCTCTCTTTGGCGTTCGGGTGGGGCGGTTGGCCATTCGTCGTGGCGCTCCTGCTCTACTACATCATCTATTTTGTTGAGGCGGGGATTTCGTGGGTGTACAACACCGTGCGGCGGAAGCTCTCCGCGACCGCAGCGGCGGACACGGCCTATTACGCATCCATGTTCGAGATGGAGGCGCACGCCAACGAGGGAGATAACCAGTATATTCGCGGCCGCAAATCGTTCAACTGGATCCGTTATTTCGGGAAAGTATGAAAAGTATCTGATCGTGGCGCTGGTAGCGCTGTCCGTGATTACGGCATTTGGCTTCCTGATCCATCAAAACAAAAAATTGCGGCGGGAGCGGGACGCATACCACAACAACACCGAGGTACTGCTGAGCGAGGTGGAACGTTATCAAACCAAAAGCGGCGAGCAGGCCGTTAGAGTCGGCGAATTGCAGCTGCGGGTGGCGGAGTTGGAGCGGTACCGCGCCGACGATGCCGCGTTAATCCGCGACATGGGCGTTAAGAAAAAGGAGTTGGAGCAACTGACCAAGATACAGCAGCAGACCATTTACAAGTTGCAGGGCAAGGCCCGCGATACCGTTTTTGTCGAGGTCACACCCGACAGGGCCGCCGAGGTTCCGGCAAGGTGCGCCGAGCATCACGACGAATGGCTCGATTTCTCGTGCTGCATTTTCCCCGATAATAGCTACAAGGCCGACGTCATAAGCCGCGACCGGATTACCTACGTGGAGCGCGTCAAATATGCGCGGTTCCTCGGATTCCTTTGGCGAACGAAGCGTGTCAAGTCGCGCGACCAATCCATCATAAACCACAATCCGCACGCTGAAATTATCGACGCAGAGTTTATAACTATCAGAAAATAGCGGCTTGCAATCGTTATAAATCGCTATTTTGTTTGTCCATTGTTTGTCCAAAAAGAATAATCCAACACGGGCTCTTTTACAAAAAACCGCCTCAAACATTAGTTTGAGGCGGTTTTTGTTTGGTGGAGAATACGAGGCTCGAACTCGTGACCTCTTGCATGCCATGCAAGCGCTCTAGCCAACTGAGCTAATCCCCCGTTAACGGGACAAATATAGTGAAATTTTCCAAATCCTCGAAAAACAGAGTCGATTTCCCTGAAAAATTCGCTCCGACAGTCCGCTCCTCGCAGAAAAAACATATCCCCAAAGAGGCAACGCCAGTCTGTATGGCAATGTTTTTGCTCTGAATTACAACGATATGAAATTCAATCATAAACCGGTCCGGCATTTTCTGCATGCCGACAAAAAAACGATAGGATATGGACAAGAAAAGACTGACCGAAAACGGGAAACCCATTGCCGACAACCAAAACATCCAAACCGCCGACGTGCGCGGCCCCGCCATGCTGCAAGACGTATGGTATCTCGAAAAACTCGCCCATTTCGACCGGGAAGTGATCCCCGAACGCCGCATGCACGCCAAAGGATCGGGAGCTTTCGGGACCTTCACCGTGACGCACGACATCACCAAATACACCCGGGCCTCGATCTTTTCGCAGGTGGGTAAAAGACCGACTGTCTGGTCCGCTTCTCGACCGTAGCCGGAGAGCGCGGCGCCGCCGATGCCGAGCGCGACATCCGGGGCTTCGCCATGAAATTCTACACCGACACGGGCAACTGGGACCTGGTAGGCAACAACACGCCGGTCTTCTTCCTGCGCGATCCGCTGAAATTCCCCGACCTGAACCACGCCATCAAACGCGATCCGCGCACCGGCATGCGAAGTGCCAACAACAACTGGGATTTTTGGACGCTCCTCCCGGAAGCGCTCCACCAGGTGACGATCACGATGAGTCCGCGCGGCATTCCGGCCTCGTTCCGCCATATGCACGGCTTCGGCAGCCACACCTTCAGCTTCTACGACAAGGACAACAAGCGCACATGGGTCAAATTCCATTTCCGCACCCTGCAAGGCATCAAGAACCTCACGGACGCCGAAGCCGAGGCGGTCATCGCCAAAGACCGGGAGTCGAACCAGCGCGACCTGTTCGAAGCGATCGAACGGGGCGATTATCCCCGCTGGCTGATGCAGGTGCAGCTGATGACCGAAGAGGAGGCCCGAAACTACAAAATCAATCCCTTCGACCTGACCAAAGTGTGGTATCACGGCGATTTCCCGCTGCATGACGTGGGTATTCTCGAACTGAACCGCAACCCGGACAACTTCTTCGCCGAAATCGAACAGGCGGCGTTCAACCCTGCGAACGTCATCGAAGGCATCGGCTTCTCGCCCGACAAGATGTTGCAGGGGCGGCTCTTCTCCTACGGCGACGCACAGCGCTACCGGCTGGGCGTGAACAACAACCTGATTCCCGTGAATAAACCCCGCTGTCCGTTCCACGACTACCACCGCGACGGGCAGATGCGCACGGACGGCAATTACGGAGCGACGATCCCCTACCAGCCGAACAGCTACGGCGAATGGCAGGACAGCCCGAACCTGAAAGAACCGCCTTTGGAGGTGAACGGTGCCATCTACAATTACGACGAACGGGAACTCGACAGCGACTATTTCACCCAACCGGGCAAGCTCTGGCGGCTGATGTCGGCCGAAGACCAACGGGCGACGTGCGAGAACACGGCCCGCGCGATGGGCGACAGCGCCCTCTTCATCAAACAGCGGCACGTGCGCAACTGCTCCTACGCCGATCCCGAATACGGCAAAGGCGTGGCGAAGGCATTGGGTATCGACTATGAGGAAGCCCTGAAAGCGGAGGACCCGGCACACCCGACGTGGGATCCCCGCAACAAAAAGTGATTCGCAGCAGACGCACCGAAAGGAGGTTCCTCCATTTCGTTAAGATCGCTACAAAATCCCGGATGAATATGTATTCATCCGGGATTTTACGCAATACGTCCTCTTCACCCTGTCCGAACGCCCCGCAAAACAAGGCCCGTCCGGCACGAACGGCCCGACGCGAAAAGCCTCATACGATGGGATCGATGACGCCTCCGCCTCCGCCACTCTTTCCGGCTCCGCAGGCTTTCTCCTCGACAACGATACTTCGAAAAATGCCAGCCGACACCTTGCTCCCGGCGACAACATCGACAGGCCGGTCCGCACAAGCGGATCGGTTTCCTTGCAAGAGGCAATCAAGGACGGTATTCCAGCATCGTTCCGGGACATTGGACATACCTTTACGGGGTCTTGGCCGGCTCCGTAAAATACAATGCCGGACTGCGATCCCGCACTTTCGGGAGCCGCAATCCGGCGCTGCGAATTTCAAAAGGCACTATGCCTGCGGCGTATCGTCGCCGCCTTTATTGCGATTACGGTTGCGATTTCGGTTACGACGACGCCCCCGGTCCCGGCTGCCGCGATTACCCTCGCCACGACCTTCTCCGTGGCGGGACTCCACATTCGCAGCCGCGACGACACCTTCTGCAGGTACCGGACCGGCACTCTTCGCACCGTCGCGTCCACGGCTCCGACCACGTCCCCCGCTGCGTCCGTTTCCGCCACGGCCCGACCCACTGCGTCCCCGGCGGCCGCCATGACCGGAAAAAGCGGCGGGGTTATATTCAGGGCCTGCACCTACGGCTTCCGGCAAGGACAATTTCGGAATCTCCCGCTCGATAAACTCCTCGATACGGTGGAATTTACCCTGCTCCTCCTCGTTCACGAACGTAACGGCCCGCCCCGTAGCGCTGGCCCGCGCCGTGCGGCCGATGCGATGGATATAATCTTCGGGATCGTGCGGCACGTCATAATTGATGACCATGCCGATATCCTCGATGTCGATACCGCGTGCGACGATGTCCGTCGCTACGAGAATCCTCACTTTATTATTCTTAAAATCGAGCATCACCTGCTCGCGTTTCTCCTGATCCAGATCGGAGTGCATGGGAGCCACGTCGAGCTTCATACGCTTGAGCGTATGGGCCAGCTCCTTGACTTTTAGCTTCGACGAGGAGAAGATGATAGTCTTGGACTCCGAAGGCCGGGAGAACATCTCGCGGACGATCCCCAGCTTTTGGCCCTCGTAACAAATATAAGCACCCTGTTCGATCGCCTCGTTGGGCTTCGAAATGGCGATATTGACCTCGGCGGGATCGTTCAGAATCTGCTTGGCCATCTGCCGGATCTTGGGCGGCAGCGTCGCGGAGAACATCAGCGTCTGTCGCGATTTGGGCATATAGGAGACGATCTGCATAATGTCGTCGTAAAAACCCATATCGAGCATACGGTCGGCCTCGTCCAGAATCAGGTAATCCACATGCGAAAGATCGACGCGGCTGTTCATAAGGTGCGAAATCAGGCGTCCGGGCGTGGCGATCACCACATCGGCACCCATTTGCAGGCCGCGCTTCTGCTGGTCCCAGCCGCGGCCGTCGCCGCCGCCGTAAATTACGGCGGTAGAAACGGGCATATAGTAGGAAAAGCCCTGGAACTGCATGTCGATCTGCTGTGCCAACTCGCGCGTGGGTACGATAATGACCGATTTCACGACGTTCTTCTCATTGCCTTCGAGCAGCAGCCGGTTCAGCAGCGGCAGCGTATAGGCAGCCGTCTTGCCCGTACCGGTCTGGGCGCAGGCGATAATATCGCGCCCGTCCAGAATGATCGGAATGGTCTGCTCCTGCACAGGAGTCATCTCCTGAAAATTCATGGCGTCGATGCCGTCCAGCACCTCGTCTTCCAGATCGAGTTCGTCAAATCTCATACTATGCGTTTTCTTTCTTTTCCAATTATTACACTTCAAACGGGCGGGTTCTTTCGACCAACTCTCCCTGCAACGTCGCCGACGAGGAGGCGGTCACCCGCACCCGCACGTAATCCCCGATCCGGCACTCGCCGCGATCGAAGACCACCACCTTATTCTGCGACGTACGTCCGAAAAGCTGCCGGTCGCTGCGCTTGGAAGTACCTTCCACCAGAATTTCGAACTCTTTGCCGACATCGCGGGCGTTGCTTTCGGCCGAAAGCGTATTCTGCAAGGCGATGATTTCGTTCAAACGGGCCGTCTTGACCGAATCCGGCACATCGTCGGGCATGTGACGTTGAGCGAACGTATCGGGCCGCTCGGAATACTTGAACATATAGGCGAATTCATACCCCACCTCCCGCATCAGCGAAAGCGTCTGCCGATGATCCTCGTCCGTTTCGCTGCAGAATCCGGCGATCAGGTCGGTCGTAATCGCGCAATCGGGCATATAGCGGCGGATAGCGGCGATGCGGTCGAGGTACCATTCGCGTGTATATTTGCGGTTCATCTTCTCGAGCATCCGCGACGATCCCGACTGGGCGGGCAGGTGGATGCAGCGGCAGATGTTGGGTTTCGACGCCATCACCTCGAGCAGACGGTCGCTCATGTCCTTGGGATGCGACGTTGCGAACCGCACGCGCAACAGTGGCGAAATTTCGGCCACAAGGCGCATCAGCTCCGGAAAATCGACCGCTCCATAGCGATACGAATTGACATTCTGCCCTAACAGCGTTACCTCCCGGTAGCCGTTCTCAAACAGGCTGCGGGCTTCGTTCAGAATGGTCTGCGGATCGCGGCTGCGCTCCACGCCCCGCGTATAAGGCACCACGCAGTACGAACAATAGTTGTTGCACCCGCGCATGATGGCGATATAACCGCTCACGCCGTTGCGGTCGAGCCGCACGGGAGCGATTTCGGCGTAGGTCTCTTCGCGGGAAAGCAGGACATTGACGCCCCGGCCGCCTTCGCCCGCTTCGCGCACCAGGCGGGGCAGGTCGCGGTACGCATCCGGACCAGCGACGATATCCACGGGGTTCTCCCCCTCGAGCAGCCGTTCCCGCAAACGTTCGGCCATACAACCGATAATACCGACGAGCACTCCGGCCGGCGGCGGCGCAGATGAGCCATCTCCCGCAAACGCCCCCAAATGCGCTGTTCGGCATTATCTCGGATCGAACAGGTATTGATCAGAACGACATCCGCCTCCTCGATCTTGTCGGTATAGACATACCCCTCCTGCTGCATGATCGCTACGACGATCTCGGTATCGCCGACATTCATCTGACAACCGTAGGTTTCTACAAAAAGTTTACGGCCCGCCCCCTGCAGCGGACGCAAGGTATTTATCTTTTTTTCGTCATTCATATTCACAGTCCGGAACCACCCGGTAAAATTAGGACCGAAAAACGGGAATCGACGATCGCGGTTCCCGTTTCCCCGGTATTTCTGAAAATTACTGTGCCTGAATTGCACCCGCTTCCGGGAAGGGCTTGAAGCCCTCTCCGTAGGTATCGTAGGCATCCGTAACCACGAAGAATGCTTTCGGGTCGATCTCCTGTACCTTACGCTGTACCGCATGCACCTCCTTGCGATCGACCACCAGGAAAATCATATCCTTTTCCTCCTCGGAGTACATACCCCGTGCCTTGATAAAAGTAGCGCTGCGTTCCAGATCCTCCAGAATGAACGTCCGGAGTTTTTCGTTTTCATCGCTGATGATGAACAGCAACTTGTCGTACGACGCACCGTCGATCACCCGGGCTACGACCCGCGAAGCGAGAAAAATCAAAATCAAAGAATAAAAAGTAAGCACCCAGCCCGAACCCGAACTATCGCCCGTACCGAGACCGAAACCGATCACCACCAAGCCTGAAAGGATCACCACGCAATCCGCCAGGAAGATACCCGTGGAAAACTTGATGCCCGCATACTTCTGAAGCAACATGGCGATAATGTCCGTACCGCCCGTGGTAGCCTGTGTCCGCACGACCATACCCTGCCCCACGCCGATAACGACCGCACCGATGATACAGGTCAGCAACAGATCGTTCGACAAGTTGAGCGAACCGCCCAGCAATAGCGCCGGATCGAGATTGATACCGTCGGCCGTAAATGCCGCATCGGAATAGACCAACCGCGTCAGGATATTCATAAAACCGGGCGTGAACAGCGCAGCCACCACCGTCCGGGCGCCGAACTGTCCGCCGAAAACCAATACGGCGGTAATCATCAGCGGCACGTCGAACATATAGCCGAAAGTACCGACCTGGATCGACGGGAAAATATTATGCAATACGATGCCGGCGCCATAGACTCCGCCCGGAACGAAATTGTAAGGATTGATAAAAAAAACGAAACCGGATCCCATAATCGCACAACCGACAAACAACTGAATCCAGGAACGCCACCAGGCCCAAGACCCCATCGGCTCCAATAAAGCTTTCGTATTGATCATAAAGTTAACTGTTTTAGAGCGGTTAATAATCGATTTAATTTTGCAAATATACGAAAAACTCCCGGATTTCCCGTTCGCTTCGGACTATTTTCCAAAAAGCCGCAGTATTTAAATTTTTTTCGTTTATATTTGCATATACAATCCTGACAAATAAAGGGCATGATACTGACTTACTATTGCATTATCACGATGATAATCATCGCCTACCTGCTCGGCTCGATCCCCAGCGCCGTATGGATAGGCAAAAAATATTACGGCATCGACATCCGGGAACACGGCAGCAAAAACGCCGGTACGACCAACATGCTGCGGGTGCTGGGACGCCGGGCAGCCCTGCCGGTCTTTCTGCTGGATTTCCTCAAGGGATTCGTCGCGGTCACATTGACCGAGATCCTCAAATACGACGCCTACATCAACGATATGTGGCTGATAAATATCAAGATCATCGCCGTATTCGCCGCCGTGCTCGGACACATCTTCCCCATTTTCGCGGGATTCCGGGGCGGCAAGGGCGTGGCAACGCTCGTGGGGGCGATCACGGGAATTTATCCGCCGGTCGTACTGCTCTGTTTCGCCGTATGGGTCGTGATCCTGATGATGACGCATTACGTTTCGCTCGCGTCTATCGTGGCCGGCTGCTGCTTTCCGGTCTTCACGATCGCTTCGCCCAAAGTGAACCAATCGGTGCCTTTCATCGTCTTCTCGTTCGTCACGGCCGTTCTGCTGCTCTACACCCACCGCAAAAATATCGTTCGGCTGAAAAACGGCACGGAATCCAAAATATACATCTGGAAGCCCCATCGAAAAGCGGACAAATAGCACGGTAAAAACGATTCGCTTGTTTGGCGAATCGTTTTTTATCGAATAAGGTCCGAAACCGGAACCATATCCGAATAGGCACAAAAAAATCCGACTGCTCCATCTCCTGCCCCAACGGTCATTCGGATCGCTTCATCCGCCCGTTTCAGATCGGACATTCAATCCACGGTAAATAGCGAGCCGGAAATCGCCATTATTCAACACGCTTGTATTGTCCGATTTCGATCTATTTGTGTCTGTTTCCGCTGCGATCCGATCTGTCGAAACCGGCTGAAACGGCCTTGTAAAATAAAAACGAAGGCATCCCCGAATTCTTCCGACAAAAAACGGGTATTTTACCGATTGGATAGATTTTCATATATTTGCTCGCAACGAATACCGATTTGTACGAACTGTCAAAAAGCGAAACACACGAAATTTGCTTTGTTCCCGGCATATATTATCTTTGCCGGAAGAGGTTAAGAAGAATAACCCGAATCCGGCCGGACACCAGTCCCCCCGGGACAGGCGTTTCGCCCTAAAAATTGAATTATCCACTACTTGATACCGAAAATTCTATGTTACGCGAAAACCTGATTAATATTTACGAAACCAGCTTCCGGGAGAACTATGCACTGCCGGCATTGACCGACTATTTCAAGCAGGAGAACTTCACCTACCTGGAAATGGGCGCCGAGATCGCCAAGCTGCATCTGCTCTTCGACGAGGCGGGCATCCGGCAGGGCGACCGAATTGCGCTGATCGGCCGCAACAATCCCCGCTGGTGCATCACCTACATCGCCACGATCACTTACGGCGCGGTCATCGTGCCCATTCTGCAGGATTTCCATGCCAACGACGTGATCCACATCATCAACCATTCGGAAAGCCGACTGCTTTTCCTGGGCGACACGTTCTGGGACGCGATCGAAGCCGACCAGATCCGGAAAGTCGAAGCCGTCTTCTCGCTCACGGACCTGAACGCGATCTACGAGCGCCGGGATCCGAAGAAACTGACGGATTTCCAGAAGAACCGCGAAAATCACTTCCGCAAAGCCTATCCGAAAGGGTTCGGACCGGAGCATATCCGCTTTCACAAGATTCCCAACGACCGGATGATCCTGCTCAACTACACCTCGGGAACGACCGGATATTCGAAAGGCGTCATGCTCTCGGTCAATAACCTGACGGGCAACGTGCTCTTCGCCCGAGGAGCCATAAACACCCAAACCGGCACGAACTATTTCCAGCGCGGCGGACGCACGCTCTCGTTCCTGCCTCTGGCACACGCCTACGGCTGTGCATTCGACTTTCTCGCGCCGCTGGCCGTCGGAGGCCACATCACCCTGCTGGGCAAAATTCCCACTCCGAAGATCCTGATCGAAGCCATGCAGGTCGTGCGCCCCACGATCATTTGCTGCGTACCCCTGATTCTCGAGAAAGTCTATCGCAAACAGGTACTGCCGCTGCTCGAAAAGGGGCCGATGAGTATCGCTATGAAGATTCCGCTGCTGAATACCGCCCTGCGCTCGGTAATCCGCAAGAAGATGATGGAATCGTTCGGCGGAGAGGTGAACATCTTCATCGTGGGCGGTGCACCGATGAATATGGAAACCGAAGCATTTCTGATGAGTATCAAATTCCCGATCACGATTGGATACGGCATGACCGAATGCGCTCCGCTCATCAGCTTCACTCCCGACAACGAATTCAAGGCCGGTTCCTGCGGGCGTTTCCTCTCGGAATTTATCCAGGTGAAGATCGACTCGCCCGATCCCGAACACGTCGCGGGCGAGATCCTGGTGCACGGCGAGCACGTCATGATGGGTTACTACAAGAACGAGGAGGAAACCCGGAAGGTCCTGGACGAAAAAGGGTGGCTCCATACGGGCGACATCGCCACGATGGATCCGGACGGCACGCTTTACATCCGCGGCCGCTCGAAAACCATGATACTCACGGGAAGCGGACAGAACATTTACCCCGAAGAGATCGAAGACAAACTCAACAACATGTATATGGTCCAGGAATCGCTGGTTCTGGAGCACAACGGTCGTTTGACGGCATTGGTCGTTCCCGACTTCGAACAGGCGGAGCTCGAAGGGATCGATAAAGAGGAACTGCCCCGAATCATGGAAAACAACCTCAAGGAACTCAACAAACTGTTGGCATCCTACGAACAGGTCGCAAGCATCACGGTCTATCCCACCGAATTTGAAAAGACGCCCAAACGCAGCATCAAGCGCTACCTATACAATACGGCTCTGCTGGAGAAATAGGCCGATTCGATGACGCACGAAAAATCGCTATCGAAGGGTTTTCCGCCGACAATCCGACAAGTTTCCCTTCGAAACAGCTTGCCGCCTTTTCAGGCGGCAAAAGGCTGAAGGCTCCTCGGAAATCTTCGCAATAGTCCGTACGATTGTCCTTACCTTTCACTATCTTTGCAGAAAACAGGATGCGCCTCGGAAAACGATGAACAAGTTCCCGTTTTCTTCTCGGCTTTCACTATCTTTGACACCGAACATTTCGCCTCGACAAAATGCAAATAAATTTGCGTTTGCCTCCGGCTTATCGCTATCTTTGCCAATATGAAATTCAGCAGCAAACAAATGATCGGAGAAAACCTCCTGTACCTGATGGTATGGATGGTGATTATCCTAGTACCGGTCCTCAACTCGAAAATGCTCGAAGAGGTACACGTCAGTCTGGAGAACATTCTGATCGCCTGGCTAAAAATCGCACCTTATCTGCTGATCTTCATCATCCACAACAGCCTGATCGCTCCCAGACTGTTACTGCGAAAACATCGTTATGTATGGTATCTGGTCGTCAATCTGCTGACCATTACGGCCGTTTTCTCGCTGGTCGCCATTTATGAAAAATACGCTCCATACGACACCGAACCCTACATCCTGAACGGCAAAGCGTCATTCACCGATCTGGCGATCTATTGGAACATCCTGCTGGGATTCTTCATGACGGGCCTGAACATGGGTATCAAACTGCTGTATCGCTCCCTGCGCGACGAACAGCAAATGGAGGAGCTCAAACGTCAGAACCTGCAAGCGGAAATGGATTATCTGCGATACCAGATCAACCCCCATTTCTTCATGAATACGCTCAACAATATCCACGCCCTGATCGACATAGATACCGAATACGCGAAAAGCGCCGTCATCGAACTGTCCAAGATGATGCGGTACGTTCTCTACGAATCGGGCAGCGAAACCATATCGCTCAAAAAGGACATCCAATTCATCGAGAACTACATCGAGTTGATGCGCATCCGCTACGACAGCAGCATCGACATCCGTTTCGACTATCCGGACTCGATCCCGAATAAAGTGGCCATCCCGCCCCTGCTGCTGATCGTATTCGTCGAAAACGCGTTCAAGCACGGAGTAAGTTATAACCACGCCTCGTTCATCCAGATCCGAATCGGCTACCGGGATGATGCGGTAACGGCCGTCATCAGCAACAGCCGTCACGAAAAATCCCGGTCGGGTACTACGGGCATCGGACTCGAAAACGTCAAAAAACGGCTGGCATTGATTTACCAGGACAACTATACGCTCGCTATCGACGATTCCGATCCGGCCGTTTATACCGTCAAACTCATAATCCCCATCATGCCATGCTGAAATGTATCGCCATAGACGACGAGCCGCTGGCACTGCGGCAATTACAGGGTTATATCGCCAAAATCAATTTTCTGAAGCTCGAAAAAGCGTTCACCAACGCCATCGAAGCCCAGCAATATCTGGCCGGAAATCCGATCGACCTGATTTTCGTGGATATCAACATGCCCGATTTGAGCGGCGTAGAGTTCGTACGGTCGCTCGTCAGCCGCCCGATGATTATCTTCACGACGGCATATTCGGAATACGCCGTCGAGGGATTCAAACTCGATGCGATCGACTACCTGCTCAAACCGTTCAGCTTCGCCGATTTCAACCGTTCGGTAACCAAAGCGCAATCGCTGTATGAACTGTTGGCCTATCGGAAGACACAGGGGGACGTCCCGGCCCCGGAAGCCACCCCGCGCGACCGGGAGTACATCTCGATCAAAGCCGATTATAAAACGACGCTGGTACGCATCAGCGACATCGTTTATCTGGAAAGCGAAGGCGAATACGTACGGCTCCATCTGGACGACCGATCGACCATCACGACTCTTTTCCGGCTCAAGAACATGGAAGCGGCCCTGCCGTCGGAAATGTTCATGCGGGTCCACCGTTCCTACATCGTCAACCTGCAACGTATCAGGAGCTACGTGAAAGGTCGGGTTTTCATAAGTGACAGCGAATACGTTCCGATCGGCGAAAATTACCGGGAGGCGTTCCAACGATACATCGAAGCTCATTACCAGAATCTATAACGGAGAATCGCCTCCGAAGTCGATATCTTCAGGAGAAATCGCACCGTTCCGAACGGACATTCGACCGCCCGGCAGCAGACAACAAAGCGCGATCATATGCTTTCGGGGTACCTATGGGAGGCAAACATATGGCGGTGTGTCATAAAGGCGCACTGTTACGTCATTATCGGGATGCGAGTTAAATCATTTACGACAGTAAATTCCTGTTGCCCTTGCCCTCAATGCCTCGCACTGCATCCATTCTGACTCCCCTTAAGGATTGTGCTCGACACAGTCCCTTGTCGGCATTACAGACGCGGCCACAGCCAGCAGACAAGCCCCCTCGAATTCGATACTGTGAGCATGGGATAACGATATATGGAAAGATATGAATCCCCAATATAAACTCTGCATTCCCAGAGTACAGGCACGCTTGCCACCAACCCCGACCATGAGAGGCAAATCTTATTTGCAATCGGCCAGGCAACTCTGAATATCCAGACTGACCGGTTTCCCATTGACAGAAAAAGAGAGTGTGCAATCCTCGAAAGCGGTAAGTTTCTCGAACTGCAAAATAACGATGGAATTATCGCCCCAAATTGCATCGACCTTCTTTGCCTGAAAGGTTTTACCATCGTTATAAAGCACCACATCTTCGATCGAAAGTCCGTTGGTTTCATCACGGTCGGATGCAGGGATTTCAATTTTGATAGTTGTTTTGCCGTGTTTATTGTTCAGACTCAAAAATTTGGGAGTTGCACAGGCACTTCCTATCGCCAGCAGAGCGGCAGCGCATGAAAGAATAATCTTTTTCATAGCAAATGAATTTGAAGTGATGTAAAAGGGTTGATTTCCAATCGTTACGAAATAACATTCGAGATACGAAATAATGTCTTTTACTATATACAGAAGATTCCGATATTTTTTCAATAAATATTGTGTGTGGGGGCTTTTACTCTTTTCGGTGCAAAACTAATATAAAAATCCCCCCCCCAAATATTTTGATTAAATTAACCAAAATATATTCGAATATGCAACAATATTTGGAAAAATCTATGAATCAGGCCCGCATAAAGCTCATGACTTACAAGCGGGGAAAACGGTCCATACGGGTATATCGCCCGTCGGCACACTCGTAACAATAGTGCGTCAAGCCGTTGGTCAGGACCACGTAACGGGCCCCCAGCACCGAATTGTACCGGACGGCCTGCGCCAGCACCTGACGGTCTATTCCGATCCCGGCAGCCTTGCACTCGACGAGCATCAGCGGACGGGCCCGGTCGTCCACGACCACCACATCGGCACGCTGCGGAGATCCGTTCATCGCTACGGCATACTCCTGGACGATCCGCATGGGCTGTGCTCCGCAATGGGAAATCAGAAACCCGATCAGGTGACGGCGCACCCACTCCTCGGGAGTCAGCACCAGGTAGATTCCCCGAAGCGGATCCCAAACGGTCATCTGCTCCCCACGCTGCGAAATCCGCAATTTGACGGCAGGAAAATTGAGCCGGGGATAGTCGGGAATCATATTCGGAAAAAATTAGTAACTTTACAGGGACAAATATACGAAAAGGCGACGGAATCCGTATCGCCCCGTATGCAAAGTGCCCCCAAGCCGCAGAATACAGCGCAAAGCGGGAGCGAGCGTACGGGCTCGCAGACAAAGAGTGCCGATCGTATCTTATTACTTAACTAAACAGCGAAAGGCGGACGGCGGGTCCAACTCGTCCGCATCCGCCCGAGCCGCATAAAAAATTTATCGCCTTATGAAGAGTCTTTTGACCTTGCTCCTTCTCTCTTCCGCATGGATGGCCTGCGCCCAGGATTACGCTTCGCCGGAGCCGGTCGAGATAGGCAAGGAGCTTTCCCGCACCACTTTCGTCGTCTATCCGACGGCGGAAGAGGCTGCCGCCGGATCGCGCGAAGCCTCCAAATACTTCACCCCGCTGACAGAGTGGGAAAAAACGACGACCGAAGCCGGCACGGAGTTCTCCACGAAATTCACGGTGCCCTTCGCCTGGGTAAACCGCCAGGTGCTCCTGCATGTGGAGTGGGCTTCGTCGGCTTACGAAATTCGCCTGAACGGGAAGGTCGCGGGATATTGCCAGAACGGGAGCAATCCGGCGGATTACAACTTCACCAAACAGGTCCGGGAAGGGGCCAATAATCTGACGATCAAGGTGATGTCCAATCCTGCAAGCACCGTACTCGAAAGTTGGGCGCATCCCTCCGAACCGGCGTTAGGCAGTTGCTACGTCTTTTCCCAGCCGACCATCCGCATCCGCGACCTGTTCACCAAAACGTACCGAAACGGCAGCGTCTTCAACGGCGAGGTCGGCATCGTGGTGAAAACCGACGCGCTGAATCCCAAGAAAGCGAAAATCACTACGAACTGCTGACGCCGCAGGACGAAGTCGTGACATACGGCAGCCAGGAGATCGAACTCGACATGCGCAGAGAAGACACCCTGCGTCTGGTCGCCCAGATTCCCGATACGATGGTATGGAGCGCCCGCAACCCGATACTCTACACCCTGCGGCTCAAGACACAGACCGAAGGCCGTTATACGGAGTACGTATCGCTCAAGGTCGGCTTCCGCACCGTCGGCAACACCCGGGGGCAGTTGGCGATCAACGGGTATCCGGCAGCACTCAAGGCCGTACCCGACTTGGGTACGACCGTATCGCCGAGCCAACTGCTCGAATGGAAGGAACAGGGGTACAACCTGATTCTGCTTCCGGCAGGCGGCGTATCCGGTGCGCTGTACGACCTTTGCGACCGATATGGCTTCTATGTCGTCGAACAGGCTCCGATCAACACCAGCCGCAGCGGTATGTCCCGCCGCAAGGGAGGGAATCCCAGCAACGATCCCGCATGGCAGGCGGCCTATATCGCCCGTATCGAGGAGAGCTACCACACCACGAAACTGCATCCGTGCGTCGTAGCATTCTCGCTCGCCGAAGATTCCGCCAACGGAGTCAACCTCTACGAAGGTTATCTCCACCTCAAGGGCCTCGAAAAGGAGCGCCCGGTTCTCTACCCCGATGCCGGCGGAGAGTGGAACAGCGACAAACTCCGGCTGTCGGCCGAACAATAAGGGCTATCCGTCAAAGAATAAAAAGAGACTGTGTCAAAACACCCTTTTTGAGAAATCTACCCCTGTTACAACTATCTGTAGCAGGGATAAATCTTTCTACTTCGCATTATGACCTACTCCTCTTTTTGACATACAAGAACGAAACAAGCCCCTCGAAATGCGATGCCCTGACAGCACGATACACCGGCATGCAGGAAACAAGCGCCCTCCTTTAGCCGCAGAAAGGCCACTCCTTATGCGCGAAACCGAACTCGCACCAGGAGATCACACGCCCCTGCCGGAAACCATGTACTCTGCATCAAAAAACCAAACAATCACCGAATGAATCGCTCAACCAATAAAAACCATATAGCCCACATCACAAAAACAACCGGCCCGTACAAGTCACATATACCGCGTAAAAAAAAACGTATAACCGACGTCATGAACCCACACCTTGCAGCGAGACTCACAGGACCTGGGCCGAATACAAGATTATAGGTCCGGACCGAAAATCAAATGCCGCCCCCTTCACGCCCCTTGACTTTCCGGCATAATTCGGCCTGACATCATTCCCGAAATCCAAATAAGACCGGCCTTTTTCGACCATCATCGTTCAAAACACAGATGTATGGATCCACTCTTTCGTCCGGGACAGGTACGCCCACAAAACCATCCATCACCGCTCTCATATCGCCCGATAAGAAAAGCCACTCCGAAGCTACCAACAATATCCCCGACCAATAACAAACTCCCCGAATCAGCCGGTAACACCCCGGCAGCCAACAAATTGCCCTGGACCATCAGAAAACATTTCCAGTCCCGGCCGTAAGCACGCCCAATTAACAGAAAAAAGCTTCTCTCGACAGATACTCCAAGCAACAAAAGAGGGGAAGAGAATGATCTCTTCCCCTCCGGGATTCCGTTACTCGTCGAAAGTTCAACGAATAACTGTTCGACTTCAAATTATCGAATATTCTCAGAGATGTTCTTCAACTGTGCATCCACATCGAAATCCACGTTTACCGTCGCCTCCTTTTTAGGCATATTGAAGATAGTGGCTTTTCCATGATCTGCACGCTCGCGCTCGATCTGCATGAACGAAGCCTGGCTGAAACGGATCGGAGCAGAGAAGCTCACCTTCGATACAGTCGATATGCTGGACTTATCCTCGCGCTTATCGTCGAAACCATCGGTCGGTGCAGTATCGATATCACCCTGATGTTCAGGATCGTTCAGCATGATTGTTTCGTAGCCCAACGGTCCCCAAGCACCGGATGCGTCCTGACCTGCATAGTAGAAGCCCCAAGGACCTACTCCCGGCGGGGAACAACGACCATGCTCAGCATCCTTATAGATGGCTTCAAACGGATAATTCTCGAAATAATCGAAGATCAACATATCCGACAGAGGCAGATCGCCACCACGAGGAGCATGGACAAAGACCCACGTGTGAGCAGTTTCCTTACTAGTCGGCTCCGCTTGGTAAACGCATACATACTGCACTCCCTTATAGTCCTTCCAAGCCGAGGGATAACGAGCTGCAAGTTCATCACCGTTGTAAACCTGCCATGTTCCAGACACAGTTGCGTTCTCATTACGCGGCAGCGGTTTCGACTCAACCCGGCCGGTCGACAAGTCGGACTGATAGGTACCGCTCGCATAAGCAAAACCATAAGCTACATACTGGGTACCGGGAGTACAATCGGTCGACAACGTCTTCCCACCCACATACTGCGTCAAGGCTCCACCGCCATCACCATGGATCAAATCGTCGAGGAACTTAAGCCAGTTGCCGTTATACGAATCGAAGACCTCTGCGTTAATGATACCAACATGGTACCAAACGTCGTCGTGAGATGGAGTAACTTTACAAGTGAAGCTACGCATTTCGACATCCGAGAACTCGAATTTCAGCTTAAAATCTGTAGGAGCGACATATTTCGGTGTCGTGAATTCGGTCACCGAAATATCGGTAGTACGATGTCCGTATTTGTCGAAACCGAAAATAAAGATTTCGTAAGTGCTCTCCGGCTCGATACGCCACTCCTGATCGGCCCCCATCTTGGTCGTCATTTCGCCTTTCTGCACCCATTCGTTGGTTTGCCAGTTGGGAGGGGTACCATCACCCAGACCCGAACCGGAATTATACATATCCAGACGCTGGAGCAAACGCTCGACACAAGCATTTTTACCGTATTTCTCGGCACTACCACCAGGATACATACCGATGAAATATCTCGTCTCCGGATTCGACGGCGTAATTTTGATCTCGCAATCCTGAGCCGCGACATTCAACGTCTCTACCGTGAACGTGCAATCATCGGTTACAGGAATCTCTCCGGTCGTAACCGTGAAATACTCTTCAGCCTTCTCGCTGTTGATGTTGTAGTTGTCATCCATACCGAAGCACCAGAAATAGTAATCGTTACCACCCCATACGCGCTGCGTAAGAGATTTGTTCAACATAAACTTCTGCTCGCCCTGATAAAGAGTCGGACGCTGCTCACGCGCACTTGCCTGAAGCTCAGACAAATACTCAGCACTGGTCCATTCATCAATCTTGTAAACAAAACTGTTCATCGTCGAAAACATCCACTTCGCCTCCGGATCGCTCGGAGTGATCGTCACCTCCACGTTATAAGGATTGTTATCAGGATAAGGCTCAGCATTCACCTGTTTGAAATCAACCGTGAAAGAGAGGTCGGTCATTTCGACATTCTGGGTCGTAAACTCCGCCTTGAAAAGGCCCGTAGTAGGTACACCATCAGACGTACAACCGTACACATACCCATAATATTCTGTATTGGCATTCAGATCCGTCACAGTATTGGTCTTCGAACCTTTCATGAGCAAGATGTTCAACCATTCAGACAACTCCATTCCCTTACTTTCTGCCTGTTCTTTCACCATTTCCAAATCGGCTTCAATGAATTCCTCTTCAGAATCGAAAGAATCGACATACTTCTTGGTCATAAAAGCACACAGATAGGTCTCACTCTCGTTCGAAGGAACGATCTGCATCGCACAACTGTTCGCCGTAATCGACTTCGGATCGATCGTAAGTTCAAACGACATAACACCACCCTGATTTACGGTAACGACTACATCGGCTGCCCCCATATAAGAAAGGGTGATCTGCCCCGAACGAGACTCGACGTCCTCATCGAGGGCGGTGTAATCAAACTGGACGTATCCCGGCTCCCTGTAATTGAAATTCGTGATCCAATCCACGTTCGTCGTCGCCGTAACAACAGACGATTTATCGGCACCCTGAATTTCATACGCCAAGCGGCCCGTCCCGGCGTTCTTCGATAAGGAAAGCGTAGTTTTGGCGACAATAGTGGTACTGTAATTTGCACCATCATCGTCGCTACAGCCACTGCTTGCACTTACCATTGCGAGCATGGCGACGAGCGCCATCGCAAAAGAAAAATAACAAGTGGTTTGGTGAAAGAGTTACCAGATCGAAATCCGGACACCCCTTCGGGGTTAATAAAAAATTAAAAGTTAGGTATTAAAAACATCATAAAAAAGCGAAAATTCACCATGCAAGTATCGTAGAATAATCCTAATACACAATATAACCAACAAAATTCAATTCTTTGTCCCGTCCGTTCCCCAGCGTATTCCTGCGATAAAGCAACTGCACCGAACGGAATCAATATTCTCGCCTTCATTCGGAATCGAATTCTTAATCCGAAATTCCCTCAAAGGTAGGAAATTAATCTAACTTAAACAACTTTTTAAGACAGTTTTTTCAACAAAAAAAGCGAATCAAAAATCACAATATATTGAATATCTTACATTTAAAATTCAAATATTCGTACCTACAAAAAATCCCCAAAAAAATGATTTTTAGCCCTCAGGCGGCGTTTTTTCCATCACCTGGACGGATGTACCGAAATAATAAATCTTGAAACATAATAATTCGGTAACCAGTCGATGCACCCATATAACTTAAATAATATTCTATTTAGTATATACACAAGGTAAAAAAAGCAAAATTCCGTTTCGAAGCCCTCCTCTGCATTTTTTACGAAGAAAAAATATTTTTTTCTTGCAGAAATAAAAAAAACATCCTACATTTGCACCTGCAAACGCCTCTTTAGCTCAGTTGGTAGAGCACGACACTCTTAATGTTGGGGTCCAGGGTTCGAGCCCCTGAGGAGGTACGGAAAGGCGGAAAACTTAAGTTTTCCGCCTTTTTTATTGTCCAAACAGCCCCTTATAGCTGATATATCTTACCGTTTCGTGTATCTTTGTAATTGGATCCCACCGTAAAGGATCTATGTAGGATAAAAAAATTTTACAAAGTCCCTTATTCAGCCGAGGTATAAAGATAAATTCAAACAGGTTATGGAGATCAATAAAGATAACTGGAAGCAGATCGATCTAAATGTGGACAGCCTGTGGTTGATCCCCGAAAGAGATAGGCAAGGCAAGCACAAGAATATCTATCACGGCAATTTCGTTCCCCAACTACTCAAACGCTTACGAATGCCGGAAATACCGTGCTGGAATTGTTCGCAGGCAGCGGGACTACCCTGTTCGCATATGAAAACCTGCGCAAAGATTATATCGGATTCGACATCACCCAAAAAATTATCGATTATGTCAATAGCATTATGAGCGAATGGTCTTCGATCAACTACGCAATCAAGAATGTCGATGTCACCGATCGACAGCCGTTTTCCGAGGCGATCGCAGCATAGCTGGGCGAAAGGCACCGAGAGTAGGTCGATTTTATGATCGCTCATCCGCCTTATCTGGACATCGTAAAATTCACCGACGACAGCAGGGATCAGGCCAATATTTCGAACATCGATGCTTTCTAGAAAAAAGCTCTGCTCGGACCGTATCTACGGCATACGGATAATTGAATCCGGATATTCCGATTCATCGATGAAACCAGAATACCTGCATTTTATGATCGGAACGATACCTCGTAATCGTATTCTTTTCCGGAGACACCTCATCCCAACCGCAACGATCGCAATAAAACCCGTTAAAAGGCGGATAATTCAACAAGACACAACTGTCTGCACCGACAGGTTTATAAACTTCGTAATAATGCACGGAATTCCGCAACGGACTCGTTCTGCGAATCAGAATTTCATCCTTACCGTCGAAATCGACATCCTCGAATACAAACGGCCCCCGATCATCCTCACCTTGCAATGTACTGTAATCGAAACACAATGTTCCTTCGGTATTTCCGACTTCCGGATTGAAGAGATATTCCCCTGTTTCATCATACCACCCGGGAATTGAATTTTCATCACAATAATGTTCACAAAAAATATCGTATCGACAACCGGTCGATTCGTTGTAAAACGACAGACGACACGGCCCTTCGAGTCGGTTTCCCAGTCCCTGTGGAGTATCGAACGCAAATAATCGCCCTTCGACACGATACCCCTGAACATTCGGTTCGTATTCGAAAGAAAACGATATGGGATTATAGATTTCTACATTCCGGGAGGTATCGCTCTTGCATCCGGATCAGTTCCAATCTTTCGTCAGTAACTTCGTAAACATAAATCGAATCCCCATTTTGACGGCCGTCTTGTTCCCAAATCGCAAAAGTCTGCTGAATCGCAGCAAGTTCGAAGTCCGCCTCCCCCTGTTCGTTATATTTGCAACAACCGCCCGCTTGTCGCATCGGCCAGCCGATCCGGTACAAGCAAAGTTTTTCGCCGCTTCCGATTTTGTCGCTTCCGAAATGTGGACCAACTGCTATCGTGCACCCCGTCATGTGCATACAAGACAATCGTCCCGACCGCCGGATAGAACTCCGTTTCGTTATCGATCTCTGCGAAAGGCAGATAATCTTTCCGATACAGACCCTTTGCCGTAATATCGAAAACCGTGTACGAATTTCCCTGTCGATCCATTCCGAAATCGTTCACCAGCAACTCATCCTCTCCGTCGAAGTCCGCATCGAAAAACTGAAAAGCAGTATAATATCCCAACGGTGAGTTCGGATAATATTCTCTATTGATAGCATCAGTCGCAGATACGTAATCGAAATAATAGACATCCCCATTCCGATGACCTTGAAAATTCTTTGCGAACGTAATATCCATCAACATAGGATTGGAATATTTCCCCGTATCGGCATACTGAAAATTCCGGCCGCCGGATACGGAACGGAAATTCATCACCCACTGGCCGGTTTCACTATAAGCATCGAACGGCATCCAACACGCCGTCACCTCATACCCGCAAACAGGTTGATTGTATTTGATATAAACACGGATCGCACGATCCTGCCCGGCAGGTATCACCCCATTCAATCTATTTATCCAAACGGAATCCGTCGGCTCCGCACTCCGCCGATACAGTCGCCGACGCTCCGAAGATTCCGGATCGCCCGAATCAGCCAGACAAACTTCATTCTCCGTATCTGCAATTGCAGCGGAAAGCATATCGCTGTCCGGTGCTACGGGAATTACAGGAACTGCGGCACAAGCATCGGAAGTACCGACGACCGGACGCCCGCTCCGGCATCCGGCCATCGACAATACTCCCAAAGTAAGTGCACAATATATTAATCGTAACATTACTTTTTATAATCGACAATAATCTTTATAATCAACTCACTTCACTTTAGAATATAATACCAATCGTGTTTCATGTAAATTCGCTAAAAGCGTTTCGAAAAAGTCAGCAATTACAGGTGTAGAGTCAATATACATCTCTATAACTAACCACACACTATTTTTGACCAAAAAAGCCTTTACGCTTTTTCTCTCCAGATTTATCCTATTCAATATTTCAAGTACGTACTCTCTTTTTTCTTCAACCACATCATACACATTCGGGAAAACAAGCCCCAACCAGTTCCTGTCACTTTTAGGCACCTTAATCATAAAATTACCTCCTTGATAACAAAAATACAACGCTTCCCCGTCTTCATCTTCCTGAAAAGAAACATTGTTATCTCTCAACCATTTTCGATAAATTTCCAATTGATCGTAATCTTTTTGGGCATCAACAAATGTTTTCATAAAACTCTTCCTCATAAATTTAATTATTAACTAATCCTAAATTAAGCCTGCTTTTCTTCAATTATATTTTTCAAGCACAAAATTAATCGCTGTCCTTTTTTAGCTAAACGCTCTTCTATCATCCTTGAACGAGGTATAGAGTCATATACTTTTTTATAAATCTTTTCATCCCGTCCGATTTCTATATCTCCGGCATATCGACTTTCTTTATCAATAAAATGACAGCAAAAAATTTCCATATTCTTATGGTTTTTGCAAGTTTTTTAAGAGTAAATAGGAGTATAAACTTCATTTCTTTTGATGACGGCGAACATACGGGCCACGATTTTAGCACGTAACGCATTGATTACCGACATTTTGTTCTTTCCTTCTTCTACTTTCCGCATATAGTAGGCCTTTAGTTCACCCTCTTTACGATGAGTTACCGATACGGCTGCCATATGTAGCAGTTTCTTTATGTTCTTGTTGGCCCTATGCGAGACCTTGTTTTTGGAGTGCTGGCTGCTCCCGGATGTGTATGAGAACGGAGCGACACCTGCGTGACAGCAGAACTTTCTGGGATTGTCGAAGCGGGAGAACGCTTCTGTTTCGATAATCACATTCAGAGCTACCACTTTACCTACACCGTCTATCGACATTAAAAGTTCCATCTGGCGCGCAAGCACTTCCGTTGAGCCTATGATCTTCTCCATTTCAGCAGTGATCGCATCGATAGCCGCTTGTAGTTCCTGTATTAAGCCTTTCAATCCGCTTTGTTTTCTTGCGATAAAAGCGCCGCCGGCATAAAATCTTTCTGATCGTACATCTGGCCTTTGTATTTAGCCAGGTCGGTAACGTAAAGCGCACGCTCCCTCTCCAACTGTTTAAGCCTCTCTATCTCCTCGGTGGGACGGTCGTAATACTTAACCTTATCTCCGAACCGTGAAGCGTAAATGGCTATGCGCTTTGCATCCACCTTGTCGTTCTTGCCCCGCTGCATACCGGATGAATATTTGATCTGGGACGGGTTCTCCAACCAAAGTTTGCACTCGACCGACTTGCAAGCACATACCAGAGGGAAAGTATATTGCCCCGTATGTTCGGCACAGATTAAAAACTGTTCGTTATCCATTTCCAAATCGTTCTTCAACTCGCCGATCAGTCTGGCGACAGCCTGCTGGTGATTGCTTACCTGTTCTTCGCGCAGAACCTTACCCTCGAATAGTACGCAGAAGTCCAGTTTCTTTTTGCTGACGTCAACCCCGATGAAATAAAAATTGTCCATTACTTTTGTTTTTGACCATCAAATTGAGAGAAAGGAACTTGAACCTATCCTAACTACCTTAACAATGAAAGGTTAAATTCTTATTCAGGTCTCGGTTCAAGAAAGACAAAGAGTCCTAATATGGAAATGAATCTTGAATTCTTATCGATACCTGGTTCACTCCCTGCCTCCCTTTCTTTTAGCTAACCTCTTCTCTACAAAATTACCAACTCTATCTCATCTCCTGTTTACTGCGCAAATCTAAGGTATTGTATATGATATTATCAATATCTTCCTGGGTAATACTACTTTCTACAATTATTTTCCCCTCTTCATCTACTAACCTTCGAATTAATTCATCCCTATAATCAAACAAAACCGCAGCTAAATACTCCTCATAAACACGTAACAGTATTAATAGCCTTTTAGCAGCAGCAACTTCCTCATTCAATGAAGCTTTATCTCTATTAAAGGCCTCACTCCCGGATGCAGCTAATAAAGCATCTCGCACGACATCACTAAACTCATCCCGTTCTAAAGCAATTACTTTTGAAAAAGCATAGAATGCGTAACCACACAACTCACCTGTAACAGAAATTGATTTAACAATATCATCAGAATTAAAAAGAAAAGTTGATCGTCTCGAAAAAACACGTTTTTTCAAAATGTCAGAAATAGCAACTCCAATAATATAAGGATGTTGTGACTGCATAATTGCTCGAAAAGACATTGCATCTCTGAATTTTTGAAAAAAATCAGCATCTACATCAACAGCATCTTCTACAACTGCTCTTGCATACTCTACCAATTTAGATTCCATAATATTTTGAATATTTTCTCGCCCGCACCTCGACGATAAATAATAAAAAGGAAAGCGTGGTGCTGAAAACTTATTTTAGAAAGTCAGGTCGTAGGAAACCTTATAGCATAAAATAAGCAACAGCCCCACGCCTATATCCACAAGTGGATACGACGCGAGAAGATGTCCGCCTATTCTCTGCTAAAAAGTGGAATTTCCTACGTTCGACTTTCGAGAATAAACTTACACTTTCCGTGTATTCAATATGTCATCGCAAATATAGCGATATAGACGGAAAATGCAAAACATCCTGCCCTTTCGGGCGCCATTGCCATTATGAACGGTGCAAAGTTCCTCAAAACAAACATTTTCTGCAACAAGTGCAACTGTGGATTCGAAACTTTGTTAGTTGCAATTTGGGGCTGTGTCACCTATGATTTTGCGGATCGTACGGGCCTCACACAACGAAAGGAGGGCGCTGAACTAAAGTTCAGCGCCCTCCTTCGTCTTCCAAAATAATTTTACTTTTCGGAACTCTTCTCGAGCCCCATCTTTTCGATCAGGGCCTTGGTTTCGGGCTTGTGGCCCCGGAAATTCACATAGAGCGTCATCGGATGTTCGTGACCGCCCTTCGAAAGAATCTCGCGGCGGAAAGCCTCCGCCACTTCGGGATTGAAAATACCCTTCTCCTTGAACAGCGAGAAGGCATCGGCCGCAAGTACCTCGGCCCACTTGTACCCATAGTAACCCGCAGCATATCCGCCGGCAAAATATGACTGAAAGCCGGCGACATCGCGGCTCCATCAACCACAGGCAGGATCTGCGACGGAGCCATCGCCGTCCGTTCAAACAGTTCGACATCGCCCTCGAACGGCTTGTCGATCGAATGCCATGCCATGTCGTTGAGCGCATACGCGACCTGACGGACGTTGAAATAGGCCGCCTGATAGTTCTCCGCTGCGACGATCTTGGCAATCAGGTCGGCAGGAATCGGTTCTCCGGTCTTGTAATTCACGGCCCACAAGTCGAGGAACTCTTTCTCGGTCGCCCAATTCTCCATGATCTGCGAAGGCAGCTCAACGAAATCCTGATATACGTGCGTACCGCTGATCGACTCGTGCTCTCCCTCCGAAAGAATGGCGTGCAGCGCGTGTCCGAACTCATGCAGGAAAGTTTCGAATTCACTGAAAGTAAGCAGTGAAGGAGTCGTATCGGTCGGCTTGGTGAAGTTCATCACCAGCGACACCAGCGGGCGGGTTTCGTGTCCCTCGACGATTGAAACGCTCCGGAACTCGGTTTCCCAAGCCCCGCCGCGTTTGGTAGCCCGGGGGAAGAAGTCGAGGTAAAGTTCCGCCAGGAAGCGACCGTCCTTGTCGGTCACGTCGTAAGCCGTCACCTCGGGATGATAGACCGGGACTTCGGGATTCGGCGTGAAATTAAGGCCGTAGAGCTTATTGGCGAGCAGGAATACCCCCCGCTTCACGCTGTCCAACTGCAAGTAGGGTTTCACCAACTCTTCGTTGAGTTCGTATTTCTCATGGCGATACTTCTCCGAGTAATAAGCCATATCCCAGGGCATGACCTCGCCTTCGAAACCCTGCGAGCGGGCATACTCCCCGATCGTATTGTAATCCTTCACGGCATACTCCTTGGTCCGGGCAAGCAATTCTCCCAGGAAAGCATTGACCGTCTGCGCGTTTTCAGCCATCCGATCGGCCAGCACGTAATCGGCGTACGTCGGATACCCCAACAGGTTGGCGATCTTCAGACGCAGATTGACCATCCGCTCGATGTTCTCCGTATTGTCGAACTCACCGCCCAGACAGAGGGAACTGTTCGCCCGCCAGAGTTTCTCCTTCAGCTCCCGGTTGGTCGAATACTCCATGAAAGGAATGTAACTCGGTGCCTGGAGCGTCACCGTCCATCCCTGCTCGCCACGGGCCTTGGCTTCGGCGGCCATACCGTCCCGCACGAAATCGGGAAGTTCGGCCACCTGCGCCGGATCCGTGATATTGATCGTAAAGGCATTCGTGGCAGCCAGCACATTGCGGCTGAACCGGAGCGAAAGCTCCGAAAGTTCGGTCGAATATTGCCGGTACAGCTCCTTGTCCTCGTCGGAAAGATTCGCACCGCTGCGCACGAAACCGTTATAGATTTCCTCCAGCAATTTCTTATCCTCTTTCGAAAGGAACCATCCCGGATGTTCATAGACGGCCTTCACACGCTCGAAGAGCTGCGGGTTGAGCGATATGTCGTTGGACAGGGCCGTCAGTTTGGGCTGTACGTTCTCGGCCACCTGCTGCATCTCGGGCGTAGCATCCGCTTCGAGCAGGTTGAAAAAAATACCTTCGACCCGCGAAAGCAGCCGGCCCTGACGATCGAGCGCCACGATCGTATTATTGAAGGTCGGCTTGGCCGGATTGTTCACGATCGCGTCGATTTCGGCACGCGACACGGCGATCGCGGCATCGAACGCCGGTTCGTAATCGGACACCCGGATCCGATCGAACGGCGGGGTTTCGTGCGGCGTATTCCATTCCGCGAGCAAGGGGTTGTTCGTATCAATTTCAGGCAGTTGGGCGACGGGCATCGTATGGTCCGCGCATCCGGCTGCCAAAGCGGTTAAAAATGTCATAACAATCTTTTTCATCGGTTAATTAGATTTTAGGCTTTTCATTCGGTTCGAGAGTCACGACGGGCACGGCAAGGCTGTCGGCAGGTTCTTCGGGCAGCTCCTCCATCAGGCCGCAGGCCACGAGCATCGCCCGTTTATCGGGATCGGCCCCGCGAAAATCCCGGTAGAGGGTCATACCGTCCGCCGAACCACCCCGCGAAAGCAGCGTCCGGAATTTCCGGGCGGTCGCACGGTCGAATACGTCGCCGGTCTGTTCGAAAGCCCGGAAAGCGTCTTTGTCGAGGACCTGCGCCCAGATATAGAAATAGTATCCCGACGCATAGCCCCCATCGAAAATATGCAGGAAATAGGGATAGCGGTAGCGGGGCTGTATCTGCGGGATCAATCCCCGGCGACCGTACACGGCATCGGCTTCGAACTCGTTCACATCGAAAGGTTCGTACTCCGTAATAGCGTGAATATCCATATCGGTAAGAGCGGCAGCTACCAGTTCGGTGACAATGAAGCCCTGGTTGAACTTGCCGCTTTCGCGGATGCGTTTGATCAAGCGTTCGGGAATCACCTCTCCCGTCGTATAATTGATCGCATAGTGGCGCAGCACCTCGGGTTCGGTCGCCCAATTCTCCATGATCTGCGAAGGGAGCTCCACGAAATCGCCCTCCACCCTGCCGAGCGACCGGTATTTCACGTCGGCGAAAAGCGCATGCAGCCCGTGCCCGAACTCATGAAAAAGGGTCTGGACCTCATCGAGCGTAAGCAGCGAAGGCGTCAATTTGGTCGGCGGAGTAAAATTGCATACGATGGCGACCACAGGAGCGATGCGTTCGTCGCCTTCGTAGCGCTGGCTGCGGAACGCGGTACACCACGCACCGCTGCTCTTGCCGCTGCGCGGAAAAAAGTCGAAATAGAGCACGCCCAAATGAGTCCCGTCCACGTCGAGCACCTCATATACCGAGCAATCCTTGTGGTAAACCGGTGCGACCAACGGACGGAACGTAATCCCGTAAAGCCGGTTCGCCAGCGAAAAAGCGCCTTCCCGAACATTTTCGAGCGAAAAATAGGGCCGCAGCGCAGCATCGTCGAGTGCATATTTGTCCTTGCGCACCTTTTCGGCGTAATACCACCAATCCCAGGGTTCGAACGTCGCCCCCGGCACATCCCGCTGCAACATCGTATTCATCTCGGCCATCTCTTCCTTGGCCCGATCGAGCGCCGGAGTCCACACTTCGTTCAACAACTCATAAACGGCAGCGGGCGTTCCGGCCATCTGGTCGGCCGTCACATAAGCCGCATAGGAGGGATAGCCCAGCAAGCGGGCTTTCTCGTTGCGCAAGCGGGCGAAATCGTTCACCAGAGAGCGGTTATCGTACTCGCTGCCTTCGTTGCAGCGGTCGATATACGCTTTGTACAACTGCTCCCGCAAATCGCGTCGAGCAGAATACGTGAGAAACGGAATCCGGCTGGAAGCGTCGAGCGTAACGACCCACGCATCGTTCATCCCCAGCTCCGCAGCCTTCTCCCGGGCTATGCCCTGCACGCTTGCAGGAAGTCCGTCAAGCTGTTTATCAGTCAGTTTCAGCACGAAATCATTCGTCGCCCGAAGAACATTATTGCCGAATTTCACGGGCAGCAGCGCCAATTCGCCGTTAATTTGGCGCAACCGCTCCTTCTGCTGCGGATCGAGCAGCGCTCCGGCCCGCACGAATTTACCGTAAATCTTCTCCACCAGGCGCGTCTGCACGGCATCGAGACCCAAGCTGCCGCGACGGTCGTAAACGGCTTTGATCTTGTCGAAAAGCACCTCGTCGAGCAGAATATTGTCCCGATGGGCGGCCAGCAACGGCATCGCCTGCTCTTTCGCAGCCAATAGCTGATCGTTCACGTCGGCCGAACAGAGCATGTTGAAAACCAGCCCCACCTGCTCCAGCATCAAGCCCGAGCGGTCGTAAGCCAGGATGACATTCTCGAAAGAGGGCTGATCGCCGTTGGATTTGATGGCGTCGATCTCGGCTTCCTGGATCGACATCGCCCGCTGGAAGGCAGGCAGAAAATGTTCGGGCCGGATCCGGTCGAAAGGAGGCACGCCGTAGGGCGTTTCCCACTCCTCGAAGAACGGATTCTCCGCCACCTCTTTGCGCTGGTTGCATCCCGTAGTCATAAGCAGAATCAATGAAATTAAAAATAAAGAATATCGCTTCATCGGTTCGTTGGATTTTATTTACCTTTGCAAAGGTAAACAATTTATAAAAAATGCAACTGTTTTACGCCCCCGATATCGTTCCTCCGGAATATACGCTCAGCGAGGAAGAGTCGAAACACTGCATCCGCGTGCTTCGCATGACCTGCGGCGAAGAGCTGCACATCACCGACGGCCGCGGCAACCTCTACCGCTGTGAAATCGTGGACGACAATCCCAAGCGCTGCCGGGTACGGGTGCACGACACCAACAGCGAATTCGGCAAGCTGCCCTATCGCCTGACGATGGCCGTCGCCCCGACGAAAAACAACGACCGGTTCGAATGGTTCCTCGAAAAAGCCACGGAAATCGGGGTCGCGGAGATCATCCCCCTCGCCACGGAGCATAGCGAGCGACGCACGCTCAAGCCCGAACGGGAGAACAAGGTCATCACGGCTGCCGTGAAACAGTCGCTCAAAGCCTACCACCCCCGCCTGCACGAAATGACCCCGCTGCGACAGGTCATCAAGCAGCCCTTCGACGGACAGAAATTCATCGCCCACTGCGACGCTCCCCGTTCGGCCCTGGGCAAGGCATTCCTGCCCCGCATCCTGCACAAAGGAGGCGACGTACTGGTTCTGATCGGGCCGGAAGGGGACTTCTCGCCCGAGGAGATCGACCTGGCCGTCCGGGGAGGTTTCCGCGAAATCACGCTCGGCTCGCAGCGCCTGCGCACGGAAACGGCCGCCGTCATGGCGACCGCATTGGTGGCTGCCGCCAACGAACCCGAAATCGGAACGGACGACAGACAACCGTCTTCAAAACCGGCACAATGAAACAACTTTGGGAAATATTCTGGTCGTTTTTCAAAATCGGACTCTTCACCTTCGGAGGCGGCTACGCCATGATCCCGCTGATCCAACGCGAGGTGATCGACCACCGCAAGTGGATCCCCGCTTCGGAATTTCTCGACCTGCTGACCCTGGCACAATCGGTCCCCGGCCCTATTGCGATCAACACGGCCGTCTTCGTCGGATACAAACGCTCGGGGCTCCGAGGCGCCTGCGCATCGCTGCTGGGCGCCGTGCTGCCGTCGTTCCTCATCATCCTGGCGATCGCCCTCTTCTTCGCGGGCATCCGTCAGAACCCCGTCGTCGATGCAGCCTTCAAAGGAATGCGCCCGGCGGTCGTTGCCCTGATCATCGCTCCGCTGGTCACCCTCACGCGGGGCATGCACTGGAGCATGATCGTGCTGGCCGCCGCACTGGCCGGACTGATCTGGTGGCTGGGTCTTTCACCGGTACTGATTCTTGCCGCCGGTGCAGGTGCAGGCATCGTCTGGGAATTGTCTATCGCAAAAAAGAGTAAGCAATGATATTCTGGGAACTGTTCGTCAGCTATCTGAAAATCGGATTCTTCGGCTTCGGCGGCGGTTACGCCATGCTCTCGCTCATCCAAAACGAAGTGGTCGTCCAGCACGCCTGGATGACCAACGCCGAATTCGCCGACATCGTGGCCGTATCGCAGATCACGCCCGGCCCCATCGCTATCAATTCGGCGACTTACGTGGGTTACACAGTTGGAATGCAAAGCGGCAGCGTATGGTACGGTATTCTGGGCTCGGTCATTGCGACTTTCGCGGTCTGCCTGCCGTCGATGACGCTGATGATTCTGGTCGCCCGCTACATCGCCCGACTCAAGGGCAATCCGCTGGTAAGCGGCGCCATGCGGGGGACTCCGCCCGGTAGTGATCGGCATGATTGGGGCGGCCGCGCTCCTGCTGATGTTTCCGCAGGACGCAGGCGACGCCAGCTTCATCGACTTCTGGAGTTGGATTCTCTTCGGCGTACTCGCAGGCTCCTACTTCAAACTCAATCCGATCCTGATGATCGTCCTCTCGGCTGCCGCAGGCATCGCGATTTATCTTTAACCGCTTACTCTCCTCCGGCGACGAAGAAGATGCCGCCCGTAAAGAGCACTACCAGGAAAGAGATCAGGGCCAATGCCGTAAGCACCATGAATCCGATGTGCACGAAGCCCCATTTCTCGCCTCCGTGCGGCAGTTTCGGCGAGGTCAGAGCCGCGATAAGACCCACGATCGGCGTAAGGATCAGACTTAAAACGAACGTCCAGGCGAATCCGATCTTGCGGCGGCTGCCGACGAGCCCGATCAGCACGGAAATAAGACACCAGGTCAGGATACCCAGCACAATAGAGAGCGTAGTCATAATTTCATAAGTTTTTCAAACCGCTCTGCCCCGTGCCGGCAACCCGATCGTCGGCTACCTGGCAAAACGACAGTACGTCCCCAGGGGAAGCCGCTTGCCGGCCCGGTCGTCGAAGCAGAGTTCTCCGAATTGTTCTTCAAACGGCGTGCCGAAGGCCTGCCGCACGGCGGTCGAAGCGAGCGTTGCCGACAGCCCCATCGAATAGAGGTTCAACACCAGGAACGCTCCGCACGGCTCCAGCAACCGGGCACAACATTCGAGCATCTCGCCGATGTTATCCTCCAGAATCCACTTTTCGCCGTTGGCACCCCGTCCGTAAGCCGGAGGATCGAGGATAATTCCGTTGTAGCGATTACCTCGCCGCACCTCGCGCTGCACGAATTTGAGCGCGTCTTCGACGATCCAGCGCACCCCCTCCAAGCCGCTCTGCTCCATATTCTCCCGCGCCCAGGTCACGACCTGTTTGACCGAATCCACGTGGGTCGTATCGGCTCCCGCAGCCCGGGCCGCGAGCGTCGCTCCGCCCGTATAGGCAAAGAGATTCAGGACCTTCGGCGTCCGTTCCTCCGCTCTCATCCGCACACAGTTGTCGTAGATGAAATTCCAGTTGGCCGCCTGCTCCGGAAAAAGCCCCACGTGTTTGAACGAAGTGAGGCCCAAGCGCATGCGCAGCCGCATCCCTTCGTAGGCGTAGTCCACCGTCCACCGGGACGGCATCCCGGACCGCAACCGCCACTCCCCGCGTTCTTCGCTGCGTCCGTCGCGCAGGAACGAGGCGTCGGCCAGGCGGCGCCACTCCTGCTCCGTAAGACTCCGCCGCCAAATGGCCTGCGGCTCAGGCCGGCGCACGACATAACGGCCGAAGCGTTCGAGTTTCTCGAAATCGCCGGAGTCGATAAATTCATAATCGGGAAATCGGGGAATCAGGGTTTCAAACATGGAATTATCTTTTATCATACATCATATAACGAATTTTCCGGTCCCGTGCACGGCATACTGCCGACATCCTTCTTTTACCGGCCTGCAGCGAACAGGTGTGGGCCAAGCAAATTTCACCAAGCCGCCCCAGCAGAAACGGAACTCGCCCGCAACTTCCACCGCCGAAGAAACAAGACCGTTCCGGCCAATCGGAAGCACGGGACCCTTTTGTTATTTTCGATCGCTCTCGTCGATCAGGCTCATCTCGCACCGGGCACAGTCGAACCGGAGCCGGTATCGGAACCGGCCGCGCACCAGAAACAGCTCTCCTTTCAGCGTCGGATGCTCCTTCAGGCACTGCCCGATCTCACGCCGAATGCAATAGGCCGAACGCATGACCGGATGCCCTGCCGTCGCAGGTTCCAAATCGAGTCCGCGTGCAATTTGCCGCACCCCGTGATCGCGGTAAAACTCCTCGGCCAGACGATTCGTAACATTCTCCTCGGCCGCAAGGACTTTCGACGGATAGGGCGCCGACCGATCCTCGGGCAAAATCGCATGGACGACAGGGCGGTCGAGCCGCGCCCGCCGCAAACGCTCCAATCCTTCGCGGCGCAGCTCCGCCAGCAACGACACCGGCACGAAACGGTCGCACCCTTCGGAGCGAACCTCCCGCACGTCGAAAATCGTATCTCCGCTGCGGGAAAGTTGTGCGGCGACGGTTTCCAACATCTTCCGGGAATCTTTCGCCGGTTCGAACACCCCGTCGCGCGTAACCTCGGCCGCAACCCCCTCGCAATCGGTAAAACGCACCGTTACTCGCTGCGGCGTTATCGCCGCGTCGGCACGCACGGGAATCACGCGCCGCGTACGGCTGCGGTCGAGGGCCAACGAAAAGCGGCGGTCGAAATTGCGGAACACCTCCGCCCCGGGGACGACACCCTCCATCCGGTTGGGCACGATCCGATTTCCGGCGACCTCATTGACATTGGTACCCGCCAACCCGTTTCGGGTCCGGAAACAGATGCCGTCCCCAGGCGCCAGGTCGTGTGGCTCGGCCAACGTGAAACTCCGGCCATCGACCCGGGCTACCCGGCCCACGAACTCGCCGACAGCTTTGGGCGTGTCGAACGATGCGACTCCCGCCCGGCGACCGTCGAAGAAATACTCCGACTCGCCCCGCGTGAAACTCTTCGAAGGATCCGGCTGAAAGTCCGGCCGGCTCTCTCCCACCGACGAGCGGCAGAATCCCGGCCGTGACGCGAGCTCCCGATCGATCCGCTGGCGGTAATGGCTCACGACATTTTTAATATATCCGACATCCTTCAGGCGTCCTTCGATCTTGAACGAGGTAATCCCCGCATCGATCAGCTCGCCTATACGGTCCGACAAATTCAAATCCCGCACCGACAACAAATGCCGCCCCTTGACGACCGTACGCCCGGACTCGTCCACCAGATCGTAGGTCAGGCGGCAGGGCTGGCTGCAAGCGCCCCGGTTACCGCTGCGTTCGCTCATCGAACGCGACAGGAAACAGCGGCCGCTGTACCCCACGCAGATCGCCCCGTGGACGAAACACTCCAGATCGCCCCCGCAGGCGGCGCGGATCGCACGGATCTCGTCGAACGACAAGGCCCGCTCCCAGAATCACGCGGGCAAAGCCGCAGCGCTCCAGAAAAAGCGCCTGCTCCGGCGTGCGTGTGGCCGCCTGTGTCGAAGCGTGCAACTCGACCGGCAGATTCATCCGCCGCAGCGCCATGTCCTGCACGATCAGGGCGTCCACCCCAGCGGCGATCAGCTCCCTGGCCTGCCGCTCGGCTTCGGCCAATTCGCCGTCATAGAGCAACGTATTGAGCGTAGCATGCACCCGTACACCGTATTGATGGGCATACTCTACCGCCCGGGCGATCTCCTCGGCCGAATTGCCCGCCGCGTGGCGCGCACCGAAGCGGGCGCCTCCGATATAGAGGGCGTCGGCGCCGTAATCGACCGCAGCGACGGCCGCCTGCAAATCTTTGGCGGGAGCAAGTAATTCGATGGATTTCACGGTGCTTTGTCGGAAAATATGCCGAAGAAAAAACCCGAAACGACATCCGGTTCCCCCGGGCCGCGTCGAGGCGTGTCTTATCTCGGGGCAAAAGTAAAAAATAATCGGCAAATGTGCTTGCGATTGGGGTTTGTTTTGTAATTTTGCTCTCCGAACACGTAATATTTCAAGACCATGCTTACGATCAAGCAACTCAGGGACGACCGCGAGGCGGCCATCCGCCGTCTGGCAAAAAAAGGAGTGGACGCCGCTCCGGTAATCGCCGAAATCGAAAAACTGGACGACCGCCGCAAGGCGATCCAGCATGAACTGGACGAATGTCTGGCCACACAGAACCAGGCGGCCAAACAAATCGGTGCATTGATGGGTCAGGGACGGCGCGACGAAGCCGAAGCCAAAAAAGCGGAAGTCGCGTCCCTCAAGGAGCGGTCGAACGCGCTGAATGCCGAATTCAAAGAGGTTTCGGATGCTCTTCAGGCCGCGATCGTCACCCTGCCGAACTTCCCGGCCGACATCGTGCCCGAAGGCAAAACGGCGGAAGACAATCTGGTCGTGAAACTGGTCGAAAGCTATACGCAATTGCCCGAAAACCCGCTGCCCCACTGGGAGCTGGCCCGCAAATACGACATCATCGACTTCGACCTGGGCGTAAAGCTCACCGGCGCGGGGTTCCCCGTTTATAAGGGACAGGGCGCCCGGTTGCAGCGTGCGCTCATCAACTTCTTCCTCGACTGCAACACGCGGGCCGGGTATCTGGAAGTGGAGCCTCCGGTCATGGTCAATGAAGCCTCCGGCTTCGGCACGGGACAACTGCCCGACAAGGAGGGACAGATGTACCATGCCACGGCGGACAACTTCTACCTCGTTCCGACGGCCGAAGTGCCCGTGACGAACATCTACCGCGACGTGATTCTCGACGAGAAGGATTTTCCGGTGAAGATGACCGCCTACACCCCCTGTTTCCGCCGCGAAGCCGGGTCGTACGGCAAGGATGTGCGCGGACTGAACCGTCTGCACCAGTTCGACAAGGTGGAGATCGTACAGTTGAGCCTGCCCGAGAAGAGTTACGAGGCGCTGGACGGCATGGTGGCCCACGTCGAAAGCATCGTCAAGGCACTGGAGCTGCCCTACCGCATCCTCCGACTCTGCGGCGGCGACATGTCCTTCACCTCGGCGCTGACTTACGATTTCGAGGTATATTCCGAAGCGCAGAAACGCTGGCTCGAAGTGTCGTCCGTGTCGAATTTCGAGTCGTTCCAGGCCAACCGCCTGAAACTCCGCTACAAGGATGCCGACAAAAAGACGCGGCTGGCACACACGCTCAACGGCTCCTCGCTGGCCCTGCCCCGCATCGTGGCGGCCCTGCTGGAGAACAACCAGACGCCCGACGGCATCCGGATTCCCGAAGCGTTAATTCCTTATACGGGCTTTGATATGATTAAATAAATTTTTATATTTGCACCGTCAACACACAACTTAAACAATACAAAAAAATGGCTTACAAAATTAGTCCCGATTTGTGCGTAGCTTGCGGCACATGTATCGACGAATGTCCGGTAGAGGCAATCTCGGCCGGTGATGTTTATGTAATCGATCCTGACAAGTGCATCGACTGCGGCACCTGCGCAGGCGTTTGCCCGAGCGAAGCGATCAAGCCCGAATAATTTTACAAGAAGGCATAAAAAAGCTCTTCCCTCGAAAGGAAGAGCTTTTATTGTCTATTCCCAAATGGATCTGCCGACACACCCGAAACCCGGGGCCGATCCACCCATACGGCCTGCCGCCGGTCAGGGATTCACAACAGTTTTCCAGCCTATTTCAACGGCAGATCACGATTCCGCCGACCGTTAATTCGATACGCCCCGAAGCACCCTCGAAAGGGATTTCGCGGAAAGATCGAAACACATCGGACGGTAGCGGGGCTGTGGCAGGACATCGAAAGACACGTGTGCAGGGATTTTTCCGCAAACGAACCTTTCCGTTTGCAGAATCTATCTATTATACTTAATTTAGAGCACAGAAACATCGCGGAAGAAGCGTAGCCCGCAATGTCTAATGCCTGTTTCAGCCCGTGAAAGGGGAAGCTCGCGGCACAATGGCCGCAAGCATTCCGGAAGAGGCGCGTGGAAAAGGATCGAAGGCATACTGTTGCAGGCGACGATCGTTCAACCTAAAACCTACCTGATTATGAAAGCGCGTGTCTATTTATCGTTAGGAGCCTTGCTCCTGTTCTTGGCTCCATTGGGCTGTTCCGACAAAGCGGAAAGTCCGGCACCGGAAACTCCGCCGGAAGAGCAGCCTGTACAGCCTTCTGAGGAGTATAAGGAGATGTATCATTCGATGGAGGATAACATAAAGGACGAGGAACCCAGTCTCTATTACACGTACTTCCGTATGCGAAACGCCAGCGACCAGCCGCTGTACATTGCAGTAAGAGCACGGATGAATCCATACGGATTCTTCTACTACCTCAAGCCGAAAGAACAAGCTACGCATTGGAGATGTACGGAAAATTGCGCGGGTTTGAATTTCGATATGGATCAGGTATTAATCAAGGACTTGAACAAGGGACTGACTGCTGTTGAAATTTACTATCGAGACGATAAGGCCGGGACTTTAGGTCCGGAGAAAGATACCGCGATGCTTTATAATTTTATAAAGCCTATGACGGAAGAGATGGTCGGAACGCCGCGCGACCCGGCCCGTTGGGAGTATGAAGAGTTCCCGGACCGCCCCCGTGCCGTGCGATGGACGATTCATATCACCAATGAGGACTATGAAGAAGCCGTCCGTGCGACCACCGAGCGGTGGAAAGATTGGGATCGCTGGAGCGGTGAGCCGATAGAATGGGAATGATTTTCAATTTCGTCTATATCGTAGAAGCGGGCCGCAGCGTAATAGCTGCGGCCCGCTTTTATCCCCCGCCTTACTGCCGAACCGAAAAGACCGATTCGCTCCTTCGAAAGTCGTCTTTCGCAGAATTCCGACCGGATAAAAGGAGTCCCCCGGACACGGATATTTCGCAGCAACGCTGCCTTCGGTCACTTCCGTTCCTTGATCTGGCCGCTGCGATAAGCCGCCAGCAGGTTCTTCAGGTCGTCGATCTGCACCTGCAACTCCTTGCCGATAGTCGTATCGCGCACTGTGATCCGATCGGTCGTCGCCTCGACGATCACCTTCGTAGAAATGATGTCCTGTCCCTCCTCGACGGCCTTGACCGCCGACTCGAAAGGCTCGTGCTGCACCAGTTGCAGCCCGTGCGAATTGTAAATCAACGTGTAACCGGCGATGCCCGTTTCGGAATGGTACGCCTTGGAAAATCCGCCGTCGATCATCAGCAGCTTGCCGCCGGCCTTGATGGGACTTTCGCCCTTGCAGGTCTTCACGGGCACGTGTCCCGAAATGATATGGGATTTCTCGGGATCGAGTCCGAAAGCCGAAAGAATCATACTGCACATCTTCGTATCATCCAAATGCTTGTAATAAGCTCCCTTCTCCTCGTGGTGCGTCTTCTTGTCCTCGATCAGGTAACGCTCCAGCGTTGCCATCTTGGCCTTGTCGAAGAACGGGGATTCGGGGCCGCACCACAAGTACCACATGTAATCGAGCGCCATCTGCTGACTCTTGGCCCCGTTGCCACCGAAATAGGCCTCCCGGGTCAGGCGGTCCAGTTTGTCCAGCAGGCTCCGTCCGGCATAGGGTTTTCCGTCCACGATGACTGTTTTGAACTCCCCTTCGTCGGTCATCGGAATCGAAGCGTGGTACATCAGGTTCGAATTGACGATCAGGTACATACTGCCCTTCGAAAAGAGCAGCCGGATATGTTTCTGTAGTTTGTCGCTGTTCAGGAACGAGGCTTGCAACGTACGAATAAGCTGATCTTCGCCCGGAGTCAGCTTATAAGGGATCCCGGGGATCGACCGTCGGAAAGTCGGCGTCCTTCAAGGGGTAATCCTTGCCGTCGATCTCGATGGTTCCCTTCTCGTAGTCGATTTTCTCCAACAAAGCCCGCCCCTCCATCTTGTATTCGGGATGGCGCTTGATCATCTGTCCCTCGATCTTGAACTGGATCACCGAAATCGCCTTGTGCATCTGGGCCATCAGCAGTACATCGCGCTCCGTAACACCCGAATTCTGCATCACTTTGGGCTGGTAGGGCTTGCAGGGTGAGTTCTCATAAACTTCCATGGCGAAGCGGGCCAGCGGCAGCAGATTGATGCCGTAGCCGTCCTCCAACACGTCGAGATTGTCATAGCGGGCCGACACACGGATCACATTGGCGATCGAAGCTAAATTCCCCGCCGCAGCGCCCATCCAAAGAATGTCGTGATTGCCCCACTGGATATCGTACATCTTGTACTGGGCCAGCGTATCGAAAATGAAGTGCGGACCGGGCCCCCGATCGAAAATATCGCCGATGATATGCAGACGGTCGATCGTCAGGCACTGGATCACATTGCTCATGGCGATAATGAAAGCATCCGCCCGTCCGATCGAGATGATCGAATTGAGAATCCCGTTGAAATAACTCTGCTTGGGCGATCCCGGCGAATCGGATTCGTGGAGAAGCTCCTGAATGACATAGGAAAAATCCGGAGGCAGCATCTTGCGCACCTTCGAGCGGGTGTATTTGACCGAAACGGCCCGGCAGACCTCCGTCAGCTGGTTAAGCGTAACCTTATACCAGTCGTCCAGATTCGATTCCTTCTGCTTGATGAGTTGCAGCTTCTCGGCGGGATAGTAGATCAGCGTACAAAGCTCCGTCATTTCGGATTCGCGCAAAGTATTGTTGAAAACCTCGTGCACCTTTTGCCGGATCACGCCTGAAGCGTTCTTCAGCACGTGGCGGAAAGCCTCGTATTCACCGTGAAGGTCCGTAAGGAAATGCTCGGTACCTTTGGGAAGGTTCAGAATAGCCTCCAGGTTGATGATTTCAGTCGTAGCGTCGGCAATGGTCGGGAATTTCTCCGAAAGCAAATTGAGGAATTTCAAATCGGCCGCCGAATATGTCTTGTTCACAGATACACTCATTGCAATAAACATTTTGGGCAATTATATATTTCAGTGTACCATCATCCGAGATCGCAGCATCGCAAGGGTCGCCTATTCGCAGCCTTGTGGCTGCGTCTGTAATGCAATTCTCCCCTACATCCCCTCCTCGGAGGAACTTGGCGCTACATTCCCAAAGAGATCCACCAAAATATATCATTGCGATATTTTTTACTAAATTAAATACTTTTCCACAAAGTGCCAAATATTTCGGACTCAATTCCCGGAATTTCCTCCAGCTGCTCCTCCCCGGTTCCGAAAGACGCAAAAAAAGATTCCCGAAATTACTTCGGGAATCTTCGGTTTCGGTCAGCGGCCGAATTACAACACGCTAACGATTTTCATCGAATTTACGGTCTTCGGACACATCTTGCCCACCGAACTGAAAGCTACGGAAGAGATTCCGCTCTTCGAATTAGACTCGGGGAAAAGTTCCTCCACCGGACTGAGGTTAGCCTTGCTCACCTCGAACGGTTCACATCGGTAAATATTACCATACTCTCCGGCCTCGTTCTGTGCTACGATATAAGCGTAAACCATAAGGCCCTCAGGAAGCTTGACTATATCCATCATAGAAGTATTTGCATCAAAGCCCATACTCATAATGTAAGACAAAACCACGTCGTCAGACTCACCCGAAAAATCCACATCGATCACCAACATATTCCAAACCTCGGCACACTCTTCGGAGAACTGGGGTACGTATCGCAAGAAATAGGCACCTCCGTAATCATCGGGCTTATACGTAGTCGGATCAATTGACGAAGCCTCCTCACCGTCATACAGACGGACATCCACGCTCTCCACCGTAGCATCCGAAGCGACATATTCCAACGTTTCAAAGTCCTTCACGCTGACATCCGTCGTCGGACGACCGTACTCATCCATACCGCACACGAATACGACATACCCCGTTTTAGGCAGCAAACCAGTAAGAGTGAACTCCTCCAAATCACCCGTCATCCGCTGTTTCTCCATAAACTCGGAAACAGACATCTGGTAAGCCTTGGCCAAGTTAGCGATAAAAGAGGGGAGCAGCTCTTTCAGTATCGCGGGGTCGTTTTGACATTCCGAACTATACTCTTCAGCTGTCAGCGCATAGAAGAAGTAGGGCACCTCCTTATCGGAAGGAGTAAAACTCATTGTTACGGACGTCGATTTAGGCTCAACCGTCCATTCGAAAGTACAATTCTCCTCCTCCAGGCCGGGCAACGTTTTCGTCGTAAACTCGGCAACGATTCCGTTAGCGACAATTTCAAGGTTCTCATTGACACCGGCAACGACAACCGAGTAGGATGTACCCGCCGACAAACCGGGGACATCCAATTCCAAAGGAGTTACACTACCATGCAACCGTCCCTGCTGAGTAAGCACATTGTAAATATCAGCAACAGTGGCTCCCTGCGACATATATTCCGCCTTATAATAGTTGATGACACCTTTCGCAATATCATTATCCGTAATTCCGGGAATTTGCTGCTTCAGGAACGCCGTCTCAAACACCACAGCCATAAAAGACTGGGACTTGGCATTCTCTGTAATCGCCTCGAACGTAGCAACCGAACTGTAATAAGACGTGTCGGAGAACGTCACCTTATATTCGTTCTCGACAGAATCTCCTCCCGTTCCGTTATTGCCACCGCCACCGGTGGTTTTGTTTTCGTCGTCGCTACAACCAGCGAACAAGGTCGCAAATGCTGCCAAAGCAGCAAACATAAATGTTTTGATTTTCATACGCATTAAAAAATTATTAGGTTTGTTTATGGAAATTTCTTCGTTCCTGCACCTCAATTTACTCAAAGGACATGGTTGCAAATATACGAATTTATTTCGAATCGGCCTGAAAAATCGGATAAAAAAACAACATTTCCTCCGCTTTGCGAGCGATTCCGGCATACTCGCAGACTTTATTCACGAATAGAACGGAATAAAGGTCGCTCTTCGTATAAAAGAGATGGCTTTCTTTGAATACGGGACAACCCGATATCCTCCCGCCACCGGTTGCGGATCTCCTCCGCAGCATATCCCTCGACAATCATCCGGCACACATATTCCCCCCCCGCCTCGTATCGTTCTTCGAGAATCGGTCCGTCGATGAGCATTCTGTTGAGATTGGGCCGATCCGGACCAATGGCTTCCCGCTCGAAACCTACGCAGGCATCCAATCGCTCTATATAATTTAGGTATAACACGCCCGCATCCAACCTGTTCACGCCACCTCGAACGAGTGCATCGCCTCGTCGGAAGGCCTCCGCGTGTTCCCGTCGCAGAGCGACCGGATCGGAATACCCGTCGCCGCATCGACGGAACCTCCCATGTGTTCTCCGGGATCGGCCGTTCCCCGGAATCCGTGCTCCGGAGCGAAGATTGCAGTCACATCGAATCCCCTCGCGTGAAGAATATCGATCAAATGCCGTTCGCCGATCATCGAAGTATGATTCGCAAGTAGTGTCACACGCTTCCCTGCGAGCCGGGGATAATACATCGCCGTATCGGTCGTACCGACCCGTACGGGCACAATAAGATCTCCGCAGCGTAACGTCTGCAGCTTATCCGACACCACGATCGATTGCTCTTTCTGCCCCAAAGCGGACGACATCCAAATCCCGAACAAAAGTAAAAATACCGGTCGCTTCATACGAACAAAGATAGTGAAAGCCGAGAGAAAACAGGAACTTGTTCTCAGTTTTCCGAGGCGCATCCTATCTTCTGTAAAGATAGAAAATTTCTCTATCTTTGTTCGAAATCATCCCCCTTCCTCATCATGAAGCGTTTCCCGTTCTCTTATTTCGCATCCACCGCATTCCCTGCCCTCATGGCAGGACTTGTGATCGTCATTGCTCTGATCTTGCTTTCCCTCTGCTACAAAGAGCCGGAACGACCTCGTTTCACAAGTTACGACGCCGATCTGTCGAAGGCTACGGCCGTACTTTCGAACCAATTGATGCAAGCCTACAAAGCTCGGTCCCGCACGCAAGCGGCCCAATTCTTCGAACGCTGGCATCGGGCATATCGGCCCAACGCGGATGATGCGAAAGCACTCAACGATACCGTAAAGGCAGTATATGATCTATTTCACGACTATTTCACCCCGCTGTTGCGAACCCCATCCGGGTCCGATACGACTTACCGTTACGCCATCATTCAGTCGAATATCCGCTTTTACGTCATGGGAGACAGCTCTTTCCTCAACAAGATAGAGAACTGTCAATATCCCGATTGGATCGAAATAACGCACGCTTCAGCCGACAAACCGTACAGCACGATCTCCAATTTCCGTCCCGAACTTAAAGACCCCGATCTAAAAACACTCTATCCGAATCAAGCCTATAGAGCTGCCTTACTCTCTTTTTAGGTTGGGGTATGGATAAAGAGGGATATTTCACTCCTGTCATTTCTCCCGGCGAACGCAGCAAACGGCGGGAATTTCTGCTTCCGATAGTTCCCTTGGAATACGGCACCGATTATATCAACCTCAATACGCCACCCGGTCTGCGGCTTATCGTATTCAATCGTTCCCTTGACAGAGCATTCATCGTAACGGACCACTGGCATCAGGGAGGAGAGCTATCTCTACACAAACACGGCGGAAGTTGGAAAATAATGAAAGAACGTCCTTACACATGGACAGAATGATCCATCCGCCAGATAATCGAAGCGGCGAACCGGAAACTTCCGGTTCGCCGCTTCGATTGCTATAAACACAGCCGTTTTACGCCTGTCCGCCGAACTCCATCAGGTAGGCCTTGATGAATTCGTCCAGGTCGCCGTCCATCACCCCCTCGACATCCGAGGTCTGGACTCCCGTGCGGTGATCCTTCACCCGTCGGTCGTCGAAGACGTAGGAGCGGATCTGCGAACCCCATTCGATGCGTTTTTTCGTAGCTTCGAGCGCCTGCTGCGTAGCCATGCGCTTGTCCAGCTCCCGCTGGTAGAGTTTCGACTTGAGGATGCGCATGGCATTTTCGCGGTTCATCAACTGCGAGCGGGTCTCCATATTCTCGATCAGATACTCGATCGGCTCGCCCGTATCGGCATCCTTGCCGTGATAGCGCAACCGGACCGCCGTTTCGACCTTATTGACGTTCTGGCCGCCCGCACCGCTCGACCGGAAGGTGTCCCACTCGATGTCCGCAGGATTGACCGTGATTTCGATCGTATCGTCGATCGCCGGCGACACGAACACCGACGCGAAAGTCGTCTGCCGCTTGTTATTGGCGTTGAACGGCGACAGGCGCACCATGCGGTGCACGCCGTTTTCGCTCTTGAGGTAGCCGTAGGCGTATTCGCCCTCGAATTCGAGCGTGCAGGACTTTACACCTACCTCCTCGCCAGCCTGATAGTCGAGCACCTTGACCTTGTATCCGTGCGCCTCGCCCCAGCGGGTGTACATGCGCAGCAGCATCCCTGCCCAATCGAGTGCTTCCGTGCCGCCCGCACCGGAATTGATGTCCATGATAGCGCCCATACGGTCCTCGTCGCGGCGCAACATGTTGCGCAATTCGAGTTCTTCGATGCGGTGCATCGCACGCGCATACTGCTCGTCGAGCTCCTGCTCGGTCACCACGCCCTCCTTGACGAATTCCGGCATCAACCGCAGGTCCTCGACCTCCTTGACCACAGCATCGTACTCCTCGACCCACGCCTTGATTCCCGCCACGCGGCGCAACTGTTCGCGGGCCTTGTCGGGATTATCCCAAAAGCCCGGAACCTGCGTCTTCTCCTCCTCGTTCTGGAGTTCTATTCTTCGCTGGTCGATGTCAAAGACACCTCCCCAACGTATCCTGACGTCTTATAGCCTCTTTAATCTGTTCTGCAAGTACCATATTTTCCGATTAATTTTTACAGGCCGGAATCGTGCAGGCTCTTCCGCAAGAATCACCGTCCCGCCTGTTTTTTCCAACAAATGTAAATAAAATTTCCGGGTTTCGGAAATAGGAACCGGGCTCGTTGCCAATAAAAACGATCCCGCCCTGGCAGCTCCTGGCCGAAAAAAGTCGGACGCCCAAACCCTTCCACCGAAAAGATCGCCTCGGGCAACGGGCTACCGAACGTTATCACAACCCACCGATCGAAAACAGGCTCCATCACACCGGCACTGACCGTCCGAAAACCGTTTCCTTCATCCCTTCCCAAAACCGTCCGACGCATCCTTGGATTATGCCGAACACGCTCGAAGCCGCCGACTACCGCCCGGACAGGTTCATCTTCAGTTTACGCTCCGCGAACTCCCGGATAAAGTCGGCCGTACCTTCGATCCCCAGCACCGAGGAATCGATGCAGAGATGGTAGGTTGCGGCTTCGCCCCACTTGCCGCTGCTGAAATAGTCGTAATAGGAAGCCCTGCGGGCATCCGTACGCTCCATCTGCGCTTCGGCCTCTTCGGGCGTTACATTCTCCTGCTCGCAAAGGCGGCGCACCCGATCTTCCGGAGCCCCCGTAACGAAAACATTCACCGCGCGGGGATGATCCCGCAGGATATAGTCGGCACAGCGGCCCACGAAAATACACGATTCCCGCGAGGCGATGTCGCGGATCACGTCGCTCTGTATCTTGAACAGCGCCTCGCTGCTCAGCACATCGGTCACACTCCCCTCTTCACTTGCAAAAGGCATGCGCAGATAACCGATCAGCGAGGAAAAGAGGCTCCTCGACTTCTTCTCGTCGGCCTGCTCGAAAAGCTCCGTGCAGAGGCCGCTCTGCTCGGCCGCCAGATTGATCAACTGCTTGTCATAGACGTGTACGCCCAGACGACGCCCCAGCGCCTCGCCGACGGCTTTGCCGCCGCTGCCGAGCTGACGGCCTATATTGATAACGAACTTATCCTGTTCCATAGTGCAACGGTTTTTATTCATTCACTCTGCGATCGTTTTCGACTTCGGCTCCCGAAATCTCGCCTCTCCCCGCAGCGGCCTTGGCCTTGAACTTCCGGAATTGGTAGAACAGCATGACACCGGCAACCAGCGAAGCCAGGAAATCCGACAGCGGCATCGAACACCATACGCCCCAACTGCCGTCCCAGGGCGTCAGCTCGTCGAAGATGCGGGGCAGGAAATCAGCCCCGGCATCAGGAAAAGCAACTGCCGCGACAACGAAAGGAAGATCGCCTTGCCCGCCATGCCGATACTCTGGAAAAAGTTGGTCGTCACCATCTGGAAACCGATGATCGGGAAGCAGAAGAAGACGATGCGCATACCCTCGGCCGAAAGACGGACCAACTCCGGATCGTCCGTGAAAACCGATACCGCCAGGCGCGGCGCCAATTCGCCGATCAGGAATCCGAGCGTGGTGACGCAGGTAGCGCCGATGATCGTCAATTTCAGCACCCGGTCCACCCGGTCGAACTGCCGGGCACCGTAATTATACCCCGCAATGGGCTGCATACCCTGATTGATGCCCATGACGATCATCACGAAGAAGAATCCCAACCGATTGACGATACCGTAAGCACCGATATTGAGATCGCCGCCGTACTCCTTGAGCCCCTTGTTGATCAGAATCACGATGAAACAAGCCGCAAGGTTCATCAAGAAAGGCGACATGCCGATAGCCAGCACATTACGCACGATCTTGCCTTTCAGCCGGTAGATGCCGCGCCGGAAATGCAGCAGCTCGTTCCTGTCCGAAAAGATGCGGAACTGCCAGACGAGCGCGAGTATCTGCGCCAGCACGGTCGCAATGGCCGCGCCGCGAATGCCCCAGCCGAAGCCGAAGATGAACAGCGGGTCGAGAATCGCATTGATCGTCACCGTCAGGATCGTGGCGTACATCGCCTTGCGCGGGTGCCCGGCGGCACGCAACACGGCGTTCAGACCCAAATACATGTGTGTAACGACGTTGCCCCACAGAATGACGGACATATACTCCCGGGCATAGCCGATCGTCGCATCGCTGGCTCCGAAAAAGTAGAGAATCGGATCGAGAAAAACCAGCGTCAGCAACCCGAAAGAGATTCCGATAATCAGGTTGAGCACCACGACATTCCCTAGAATCCGCTGGGCCGTTTCGTAATCCCGCTGCCCCAGGCGCATCGACACCAACGTCGCGGCGCCCACACCCACCAACGAACCGAACGCCGCCGCGAGGTTCATCAGCGGGAACGTCAGGGCCAGCCCCGAAATGGCCAGCGCCCCCACGCCGTGCCCGATAAAGATGCTGTCCACCATGTTATACAGCGACGAGGCGGTCATCGCGATAATGGCCGGCACGGCATATTGAACGAGCAGCTTGCGGATACGCTCGGTTCCCAGCTCCATCGCCGCTCCTTTACTTCACTCATACACAAATTCTCCCTTCAATAATTATTCGGCGCACGAAACGGCTGCGACGGTCTTTCCGCCCCGGCAACCGCCCGCACGATCCAAACACACCGTTCCCGTCCGGAATACACCGAACAGGAACGATCGATTTATCAATACATTAATTAAAACGACGAAACGCTACTCGATCTCCCAGTCGCAGCCGTCCTTGCGGTCCTTGACCCGGATACCGATGGCCGTAAGCTCGTCCCGGATCTTATCCGACAGCGCCCAATTCTTCTCGGTCTTGGCCGTCTGCCGCAGGTCGAGAAGCATGTTCACCAACGGCGTAACCAGATCCTTGCCGCCGGCCGAAGCCGCCTTTTCGTCGCGCAAACCCAGAATATCGAACACATAACGACGGACGATCTCCCGGAGCTTCTCCAGATCGGCCGCCGTGATCCGTTGCTGCCCCTCGACCAACTGATTGATGATGCGCACCCAGTCGAACAGTGCGGAAATCGCCATCGGCGAGTTCAGGTCGTCATCCAACGCTTCGCGGCAGCGGGTTTCGAGCTCCGCAGGATCCACCGTGGATTGCTCCGACGGCTTGATCTTGTCGAGCGCCTCGACAGCCTTCATCAGGCGGTCGAGTCCCTTTTCGGCGGCTTGCAGCGCCTCGTTCGAAAAGTCGAGCGTCGAACGGTAGTGAGCCTGTAATACGAAGAAACGGATCGTCATCGGCGAATAGGCCTGCGTCAGCAACTTATGATTGCCCGTGAAAAGCTCCTCGAGCGTGATGAAGTTGCCGAGCGACTTGCCCATCTTCTGACCGTTGATCGTAATCATGTTGTTGTGAATCCAATACTTAGCCGAGTCGTGGCCGAGCGCCGCCGTCGATTGCGCGATCTCGCATTCGTGATGCGGAAACATCAGGTCCATACCGCCGCCGTGGATGTCGAACCGCTGGCCCAGGTATTTGGTGCTCATGGCCGAACACTCCATGTGCCAGCCGGGGAAGCCGTCGCTCCAGGGCGAAGGCCAGCGCATGATATGCTCCGGCGAAGCCTTCTTCCAGAGGGCGAAATCGCACGAATGGCGCTTGTCGCCCTGCCCGTCCAGCTCGCGCGTGTTCGTCAGAATATCGTCGAGGTTGCGGCCCGAAAGACGGCCGTAACTGTATTTCCGGTTGTATTTCTCCACATCGAAATAGACCGACCCGTTCGATTCGTAGGCGAAACCGTTGTCGAGAATCTCCTTCACCATGGCGATCTGCTCGATGATATGGCCGCTGGCGCAGGGTTCGATCGAGGGGGACAGCACGTTCAGCTCGTCCATCGCCCGGTGGTAACGCTCCGTGTAATAGTGCGCCACTTCCATCGGTTCGAGCTGCTCCAGCCGCGCCTTCTTCGAAATCTTGTCCTCACCGTCATCGGCATCGTGCTCCAGATGTCCCACGTCGGTCACGTTGCGCACGTAGCGTACCTTGTAGCCGAGCGACCGGAGATAACGGAACAACAGGTCGAAGGTCACCGCCGGCCGGGCGTGTCCCAGATGCGGATCGCCATATACGGTGGGTCCGCAGACATACATCCCCACATGCGGGGGATTGATCGGCTCGAAGGTTTCCTTGCGGCGGTCGAGCGTGTTGTAAAGGGTCAATTTCGATTCCATAACAAGCAATATCTTCCGAGCCACAAAATTAACATTTTTCCCACAAAAACAGTAAAAACGAAGACAAAGTTTGCAGTTCCGCCATCGTTCGGAGCGACACGCTCCCGACCTGATACCGCATAAACCCCGAATAAAATATGAAGCACCCTGCAAATCAAAAATAAAAATCATTTGCAAATACAAAATATTTTATCTATTTTCAGATAGATAAAAACACATTTCTCTTCACACACAAAAAACTCCCGGACAGAATCGCTTTTTTAAGACCGGCCTCGTTTCTGCCGAAAATAAAAACCCGCCGTAGGCCCGGCACTAAAACCTTTTACGCTATGAAACATTTTAGACATGCTTGGATGTTGTGGATATTCGGAGGAGGAATTTTAGGGTCCTCGCTCTTCGCCGGATGTAACAACGACGATCCCGTCACACCGGATGCACAGCCTGAAATCGTATTCGCCAAAGAGAGCCTCGATGTTCCGGCTGAAGGAGGCCCTTTCCAAATCGAATACACGATCGAAAACCCCGTCGCAAATGCGACCCTGTCTGCCAAATGCAACGACAGTTGGATAACGGACATCGATACCAAAACCGCAGGGGTCATCTCATTCAACGTAACCAAAAACGAAACAGCGGAAAAGAGAGAAGCAATCATCGAAGTTTCGTACGCGGATATCCAGCCGGCGCCTTCTTTCAAAGTGAAACAGACCTTTCCGAATGCACAGCCTGAAATAGTATTCGCCAAAGAGAGACTCGATGTTCCGGCTGAAGCAGGCCCTTTCCAAATCGAATACACGATCGAAAACCCCGTCGCAAATGCGACCCTGTCTGCCAAATGCAACGACAGTTGGATAACGGACATCGATACCAAAACCGCAGGGGTCATCTCATTCAACGTAACCAAAAACGAAACAGCGGAAAAGAGGGAAGCAATCATCGAAGTTTCGTACGCGGATATCCAGCCGGCGCCTTCTTTTACAGTAAAACAGGCGGCCCGTCCGGAGGAGGCATTTACGATAACGATTTCGGACATCACCACAAAAACATTCCGAACTACAGTCCGTCCCGGAGACCAGGAAATGTATTATCTGTTGAACATCATCCCCTCCCGGGGCTACCGCCGATTTCAAGACGGATGACGAGCTCTCTACCAATACGACATCGACTTCTATACAGACATGGACGCAACGGGCAGCGGCTGGCAAAGCTGGGCGCAAGAATACCTCAAACAGGGGACTATTGCAGACAGGCTGATCGAAAACATGGAACCCGATACCGAATACCTCGTTTACGCATACGGCGTGGATCCCATCACGATCGAAAGGCTGACCCCAATCTCAAAAAAGACGCTCACAACCCTGGCACCCCAAACAATCGACACAAAATTCGACATACAGATCGTTTCGACCGAAGGTCTCAACATCGACGTTCTTGTCAAAGCGAACGATTACGACGGCCATTTTGTCGCAAAGATCTACGGCAGCGTCGATGCGGCCGATACGGATGCGACCGTTTTGGAGAAAATATCGGAAAGTTGGATCGACAACGTAAAGATCTACGGATGGATGGGCTACACGGCCGAAATGATCCTGAGCCAATATACCTTCCAACAATCCAGAGAAATCCAGGAAACGCTCGAACCGAACTCCAAATACTACATTTATGCCTTTGCCGTCGATGACGAAGCCCTGCGCTGTTCGGACATCGTATTCATCCCTATTACGACAAACGACACATCCATACAACATTGACGACGGCAACCGTCGAAATTACACCGATCGCTACGCCTCTCCTGAAAACTACCATTCAGGAGAAAAGCATCAGACCGGCTCCATACGAAAAATTCCCGATCAGTCCGGACATTCAGTCCGGACTGATCTTCTTAACAACCGACAGACGACTATCTCGACCGTCTCCTCACTTAAAAATATCGTTTCAAACTTCGTCGAACGAGATAGTCCCAATTTTTCAACCAATAAAAACACACAATAAATTAAAAAAGACAAAAACATTTGCAAATACCGAATATTTTATCTATTTTTTCCAACAAAGAAAAACAACATCTCTATTACATGAAAGAAAACACTTAAGCAGAAAGCGCTTTTTTTTAAGACCGGCCTCGTTTCTGCCGAAAATTAAAAACCTGCCGTAGGCCCGGCACTAAAACCTTTTACGCTATGAAACACTTTAGATTCGCATGGATGTTGCTGATGTTCGGGGGGGGGGATTTTGGGATGCCTGCCTTCATGCAGCGACAAAGACAACGGTATGGAACAGACGGAGCCGAACGACCCGGACGACCCACAGGGACCCCAAATTCCGGACGATCCCAATCCGCCCATGACCGGGTACATCGCCCATACGATGACCGAAGGCGAACTGATGTACTACGGGCATGACAGTGAATACAGCAAAGAAGGCGGAGCCGTTTATTTCCTCTACCTGAAAGACCTGAACAACTCTGCCCGCGGATGTAGCGTATGCTTTTATGTCAATGTCCCACGACAGGAAAAGGGTAGCTTCACCCTTCCGGCCGGGAAATACACCGCCTCCTCCACTTGGGAAATAAATACGTTCAACAATAAAAATACGACTAGATACCGTTCCAACTGGAATGTGGTCGCCCCCAAATGGACACAATACGTTGCCGAAGCCGGAGAATTCGAAGTCGCCATCGGCGACAACATGACCTACACGATCAGAGGCCACATGAAAGGCGGCTCCATTCAGGACGGGGGTTCCATTATGGAAAACGAAGCGGGCGTAGCGTTCGCATTCACAGGTCGGTTGCTGATTTCCGATTACTCGGAAGACTATGAAGACCCGGATGATCCGGATACTCCGGATGATCCCGCACCCGAAGTGCCTGAGGTAACCATGTCCACCGGCTCCCTGTATCGTTACAACGACAACATCTATTATCTCCAGCTCAAGGATGCCAATCCCGCCGATCTCTACGAGACAACCTTTTACTTGAAGCTGCCCGCTTCGGATTCACCGTTGTTGGCCAGCGGCGACTATATGGCAGCAACGACAGGCGAAGAGATGACCATCGATGCGAGCAAGTCATTCTGGAACTTTACCGACAAGGACAACCACAACGACAAGATCAAAAACCGGCTCAAGGAGGGAACCAAAATTCACATCGTCAGCAACGGCGACCACAACTACACGATCACCGGCACACTGGAAGGTACATCTGATAAAACCGGTAAAAACACAGCTCTGAAAATCAACTTTTCCGGCACTCTTCCTTTCGAGGACTACGCCGATCCGGAACCCGTGGAACCGACTGTTACGGAGGTGACCATGACCATCGGCAACCTGGACTACTACGACGGCAATATCTATACTCTGACCCTCAAGGACGCCAACCCGACAGATACTTACGAAGCGTCGCTCTCGTTCAAACTACCCGCTTCGGAGACCCTGCAGCTCGTCAGCGGCGACTACCCCGTATCGACCGGCAGCGGAGAGATGACCCTCGACGCAGCCAAATCCTCTTGGACATTCATCGACAAGGAGAATTTCAACGACCGGATCAAAAATACGATCAAAGAAGGTTCACTCACCGTGACAAACAACGGGAACCACAACTACACCGTAACCGGCACTCTCCGGGGAGCGAGCGACACCGGACAGGAAACAGCCATTAAGATCGATTTTACCGGCACAGTACCTTTCAACAACTATTCGACTCCTCCGGCTCCGGAAGCACCGAAAGCAACCATGACCGTCGGCGACCTCTACTACAATGGGGACAATGTATTCTTCCTCGGCCTGAAAGATGGCTCTCCGATAAAAGAATACGGCATCACGTTCTACATTACGCTCGCGCCCACAGATCCTCTGCAACTCGCCAGCGGCGACTACACGGGCGGTGCCGCCGGTGAGAACATGACTTTCGATCTGGCGAAATCCTTCTGGAACTACAACGATCCCACCTACGGAATCATCAAGAACAGAATCACGGAGGGAACTCTCAAAATCGTCGCCAACGGCAATGACGACTATACCATTACGGGCTCGTTCAAAGCCATCGACGAGGACGACAAAAATACCGAGCTCGAAATCGAATACACCGGAAAACTTCCCTGCGAGGATTACTCCTATTGATCTTTCAGGAGTTGCTCCGAAGACAAAAAACCGGTCCGATTCATAATCAGACCGGTTTTTCTCAGGACGACATCCCTTACAAAAATTTTTCCGAATTCATTCCACAACACGATTCAGATCCGCATATACTCTCCCTTTGCCAACGCACACTCCTCTCTGTTGAAATTTCAGAATCCGGCAGACAACCGGAGTCCCGCATCCCGAAGATCGAACGAATCTCGCACCTCATATACCCGGATTCCGGCCTGCGGCACCCCATACTTTACCGACGATAACAAAGAATCCGAACAAAAAACAAAAATAAACACCCGATTTAAGCGTTATCTTAGTATCTTTGCAGAGTACAGGAAACCCGTTGCGGCAAAATCCAGCAAAATCGATTTTGCACCCGGCTTTCATCGTATTTGTACACAACAACAGACTTAAATCCGACGGACTGCCCTAAAAAACTGAACGTTCGACTTCGCACGCAGGGGACATGCCGTTTTGCGGACAAACCGAAACTCAAATGAATAGCTACAAACGCTGGAACAACATCGTCGGCTGGATCGTCTTCGCTATCGCGGCCATGACCTATCTGCTGACCATGGAGCCCTCTTCGAGCCTGTGGGACTGCTCCGAATTCACCGCTACCTCGTATAAACTCGAAGTAGGGCACCCGCCCGGAGCACCGCTCTTCATGCTGCTGGCCCGCCTGGCCACGATACTGGCACCCTCGACGTACTATGTACCCCACATGGTGAACGCCATGAACTGCTTGGCCAGCGCGTTCTGCATCCTGTTCCTTTTCTGGACGATCACCCACCTGGCACGCCGCATCCTTACCCGTCAGGGCGCGGAGCTTACAAAAGCCAACATCGTGGCCGTATTGGGTACAGGTGCGGTCGGAGCACTCGCCTATACCTTCACCGACACCTTCTGGTTCTCGGCCATCGAAGGCGAAGTATATGCCCTCTCGTCGATGTTCACCGCCCTGGTGGTGTGGCTCATGCTCAAATGGGAGGAACAGGCCGACCAGCCCCACTCGATGCGCTGGATCGTGCTGATCGCCTACCTGATGGGGCTTTCGATCGGCGTGCACATCCTCAACCTGCTGACCGTTCCCGCGCTGGTATTCATCTACTATTTCCGCAAAACGCAGCGCATCACGTTCAAAGGTATTGCGGTCAGCACCCTCATTTCGGGCGCGATTCTGGTTTTCATCAACAGTATCATCATCCCCCATACGGTCTATATCGGCGCCTTGTTCGACCTCTTCTTCGTCAATTCACTGGGATTGCCCGTCAATTCCGGCCTCGTGTTCTTCGTAGTAGCCCTGTTGGGAGCGCTCGGCATGGGCGTATATTTCACCCATAAAAAAGGGCGCACGGTGCTCAATCTCGTGCTGCTCTCGACGCTGATGATCCTCATCGGCTACTCGTCCTACGCATCGGTTACGATCCGCGCCGCGGCCAATCCCCCGATGAACAGCAACAACCCGAGCAATCCGTTCGCCCTCTATTCGCTGCTCAACCGCGATCAGTACGGAGACAAACCGCTGCTCTACGGTCCCCAGTTCTCGGCCCCGACCTCCGGTTACAAATACAAGGATGTCCGCTACCTGGACGACGACGGCAAGTACAAAACGGTTTCGATCATCTCCGGGTACGAACACCCCGACGAGTTCATGCATCTGTTCCCCCGTATGTGGAACTACGCTGCCAGCAAGGAGAGTTACAAATCATGGAGCGCCTACCGCACCCGGACCGATTACGAACGGGATGAAAACGGCGAAATCGTCCGCGACGCGCAGGGACGCCCGAACAAGATCGAAGTGCTCGATTTCGGACGCCGGACGCTTTGGGACGACGGTTCGGGCTACGAACCGCTGGTAATCGTGGAGCCGACGTTCCGCGAGAACCTCAACTATTTCTTCACCTACCAGCTCAACCACATGTACTGGCGCTATTTCCTCTGGAATTTCGTGGGGCGCCAGAGCGACATCCAGCCTACCGACGCGATCATCACCGACGGCAACTGGCTCTCGGGCATCAAGTGGATCGACGAGCTTTACCTCGGGCCGCAGGACAACCTGCCGGACGAAATAGCGAATAACAAGGGGCGCAACACCTACTATTTCCTCCCCTTCCTGTTGGGTCTTATCGGCCTGATCTATCAGCTCAACCGCGATCCGCGCAACTTCTCGATCGTCATGTGGCTCTTCGTGATGATGGGTATCGCGCTGGTGGTTTACTTCAACACCTCGCCCAACGAACCGCGCGAACGCGACTATGTTTATGCGGGTTCGTTCTACGCCTTCTGCATCTGGATCGGCCTGGGCGTACTCGCCGTGTGCGACCTGATCGTCTGGGCCACCCGACGCAAGGGCCTCATGGCTCCCATAGCCGCTACGGTCGTCTGCATGGTCGTACCGGGCATTCTCGCGGCCCAGAACTGGGACGATCACGACCGTTCGCACCGCACGATGGCCCGCGACATCGGCTGGAACTACTTGCAATCGGTACTGCCCAATGCCATCATCATCAACTACGGCGACAACGACACCTTTCCCCTGTGGTTCAACCAGGAGGTGGACGGCGTGCGCCCGGACGTGCGGATCATGAACACGAGCTACCTGGGCGCCGAATGGTACATCGACGAACTGAAAACCAAAGCCAACGATGCGCCGGGCATCCCCTTCACGCTGCCACGCAGCAAATACACCTACACCAACGACATGCTGCCCATAGAAAACATCGTGGACCGCCCGTTGGAGCTGAAAGAGGCCATCGATTTTATCCGCAACGAAGATCCGCGCACCAAACTTGTTCTGAGCAACGGAAGCAAAATCGACTACCTGCCGAGCAACCGTTTCGCCCTGCCCGTAAACAAGGACAACGCGATCGCCTCGGGCATCGTCAAGGAAGCCGATCGTGACCTGATGGTGGATACGATCTACATGGAACTGCCCAAACGGGCGATCGACAAGAGCGAGATGATGCTGCTCGACATGCTGGCCCATTTCGACTGGAAGCGTCCGATCCATTTCACACAGGTTTACACGTTGCAATCGCTCGGGCTGCTCGATTACCTCCAGTTCGACGGTTACACTTACCGGCTGGTACCGATCTACACGCCATGCAGGAACGTGCAGGAGATCGGGCGTGTCGATCCGGACTACGTAACGCCGTTGCTGACCGAAACATTCCGTTACGGAAACCTGAGCGATCCCCGAACCTACGCCGACCACACCATCCAACATACCCTGAGCGCCTCGAAAGCCCGCGAATCCTTCGCCCGTGCAGCCAAGGAGTATGTTTTCCGTGGGGATTCGACACAGGCGATCCGGCTGCTCGACATGGGACTCGAAAAACTGCCGCCCCAACAGATCCGCTACACCGACGCCAACACCCTCCCCTTCATCGAAGGCTACTACATGGCCGGTGCCCCGGACAAGGGCGACGGCCTGCTGATGAGCTATGCCCGCAACCTGATGCAGTATATCGACTACTACCTCGATTTCCAAGGCATTCAGGGCGATATGGTCACGCAGACACTCATCGACAAGATGCAATCGCTCGACCGGCTCTACTATCTGGCGGCCTACATGGGACGCCAAGACGTGCTGGCCCAGCTCAACGACTACTACCGCACGCTGGGCATTTATGAAAACGAGTTGATCCATCCCGATCTGTCCACACCATCGGACTCGGTGCAGATTCCCGAATAATCCGGGAAAAATCGGCCGGCTGCGAGCAATCCATACAACGAAATCGGAAAAGACCCGTGCGTCTTTTTCCGATTTTATTTTTTTTTGCCAACGCCTTCAGCGTCCGCAACCCTCAAAGTAGAAATTGCGAAGTTCACGCTGCAAGAAATCCCTCTTCCCGGGAAACCGGACAACGCGAAGCGGCGGTGTGCCGTACAAATCGGGATCCGAAAACAGACGCTCCGGTAAAACCTCGACCGCTGCACATTCCGCCGGAGGCAGCAGACACGAACGAGCATACGGAACCGAAACAGCGGCATCCGGTCCGCACTGCCCCGACACAGACACAGCTCAGCTCTATCGGAAAGTCGGGACGAGCTCCGGCCAAAAGGAACAATCGGAAAGCAACCCGACCGTCCGAAAAAAAATTCAGGCGCAAACACAAGTCTGCGCCTGAACCATAACGGAATCAACATCCCCTACTTGGACATTCCATGCTCTTGATGGGGATTATTGCGTTTGGTGTAAAGAAAACGCCGTATCTTCTGCGTCGGAGTCTTGACAAACTCCTGCTTCTCCTCCACGACCTCGGAGATACGCGAGAAACGATTGACCTTGGAGTTCACATAATCGACGACCTCCTTCTTAAGATTCTCCTTCCAGTTCTCGAAATCCTCTTTCCAGCCGTCGAATTTAGCTTCGAGCGCATCGGTGTTGAAATGCACGAGCGCCACCAGGCGGCCTTCATGCTCGGTAACCACCGAATCGGCGACGCAGACGTGCGAATTGAGGACGCTCTCGATATCCTCGGGATAGATACTCTCACCGCTCGGGCCGACGATCATATTCTTCAGCCGGCCCTTGATATAGAGCCACCCGTCGGCCGAAAATTCGCCCAGATCGCCCGTGCGGAACCAGCCGTCTTCGGTGAAAACCTCCTTCGTAGCATCGGGATTCTTATAGTAACCGATCATGGCGCTCGGCGTCTTGGCAACGATCTCGCCCTGGCGGGTTTCGGGATTGACATTCTCCAGCCGCAGCTCGACGCCCGGCGCGGCAGGCCCGGTCGAACCCAGACGCACCTGCGAGGGAGCCGCACCAGCCAACAGGGGTGCCGTCTCCGTCAAGCCATAACCGATAGCGTACGGGAAACGGGCTTCGAGCAGGAACTTCTCGGCGCCGCCGTCCAGCTTCGCACCCCCGATACCGAGGAAGCGCAGCCGCCCGCCGAAGACCTTCATCAGCTTCTTACCCGCAACACGATGCAAATAACGGCGCATAAAATCTATCTTATAGAGCGCACGCCAGAATCCGTTGGAGGTAAACTTGGCGAGAATCTGATGACGATAAATCTTTTCGATAATCAACGGTACGATGAGCATCACCGAAGGCCGTACCTCGGCAAGCGTCGGCATAAGAACCGAGGCCGTAGGCGGACGATCCAGGTAAACGACCCGAGCCCCCATCGAGAAGGGATAGATCATACCTATCGAGCACTCGTAGGTGTGCGCCAACGGCAGCACCGAGAGAAACGTATCGTCGGGAAAGATCGGGAAAATAGCAGCACTCATGGAGATCTGCGCACAGAGATTCGCGTGGGAGAGCATCACGCCCTTGGGACGCGACGTCGTACCCGAGGTGTAGATGATGACCGCGAGGTCTTCGGGATTAGGAATTCCGACCGCCCCCTTCTCCGCCGCAGGACGGGAGGCGATCACGCCCAGATTCTTGGTACGGATCACGATACGGAGAGATTCGATCGTGGACTTCGCCAATTTGGCGAAGAGCTTGTCGGAAACCATCAGCGCCTTGGCCTCGGAGTGGGCGATAATCATCTCCAGCTCTTCGGTCGAAAAATCGGGCAGAATCGGCACGGCGACCATGCCGGCAGAGGTGACCGCCAAGTACGAAACGCACCAGTTGGGCATGTTGCTGCTCAACAGCGCCACCTTGTCACCTGCCTTCAAACCGGCTCCGGTCAAAAGGTCCTGCACATGCTGAATCCGGCTTCCCACCTCGGCATAGGAGAGCTCCTCCCCGCCGTACATGGCAAAAGCGACTTTCGATGCAAAACTCTTTACACTGTGCTGAACCAGTTCGTAAAGTGTATGGATAGTCATTTTTTTCGAATTAAAATGAGAATATACTCGGGGCAAATTTACTATTATTTGCCGTAAATACACTATTTTTGGCTCGAATTATCATCATGATCTCTGGTCAATACATCAAAAAACTTGCCGGGAATGCAGGCTTCGACCTCTGCGGAATCACCCCCTGCAAACATCTTGCGGAGAACGAATCCTACTTCCGCGAATGGCTCGCCAAAGGCTACGGCTCCTCACTGGAATACCTCGAACGCAACCTCGACAAACGCTTCGACGTCCGACGCCTGGTCGAAGGAGCCCAGGCGGTCGTGGTCTGCGCCGTGAGCTACAAGAATCCGCTGGGCGAAGGCTATCCGCCCGGATGCCGAACAAAAATCGCCTCTTACGCCCGCAACCGCGACTACCACCCCGTCCTCAAGGGAATGCTGGGCACGATGCTCGAAGCCCTGCGCCGGCAATACCCCGGACTCGCGGGCCGCGCGTTCGTCGATACGGCGCCCTTGCTGGAAAAGCAACTGGCCGTCGAAGCGGGTCTGGGGTGGATCGGGCGGCAATCCCTGCTGCTCACGCCCCAATACGGCTCCTATGTCCTGCTGGGCGAGTTGGTACTCACCCTGCCGTCCGACCAATACGATGCCCCGTTCGCAGGAGCCCGATGCGGCCGCTGCCGGAACTGTCTGGACAGCTGCCCGACGGGAGCCATCGTCGCGCCCAAGGTGATCGACACGAACCGCTGCATCTCCTGCCGTACGATCGAAAAGGAGGCCGACAGCGCCTTGCCCGATCTCGACGGCTGGATCTTCGGCTGCGACCGCTGCCAGAGCTGCTGTCCCCACAACCAAAAAGCCCCCATGCACCGCTCGCCGCATTTCGATCCCCTGTTCGACCCGCTGACGATTTCGGATCGGGAGTGGCTCGCAATGAGCGAAGAGGAGTTTCTCCTGCGTTTCGGCGGTACGCCTCTCGCACGCAGCGGGCTGCGGCGCATCCAGCAGAACGTGCGGATAAACCGAGAAAAGAACGAAGAATAGCGCCCCGTCCAATGGGCGGAAAGGCAGGCCGCAAACCGTCCCGAAAACCACTCCGGATATTGTCCGCAGGCTGTTCGGGAAACCTTCCGTACGCAGGGATAGAAAAGCCGAAATCCGACCGGCAGGCTCACCGCCATCGCCCCGGGCTACAGTACAAAAGTTCGGGACTCTCCCGCATCCATCCGACAGCACCGCCCCCGCCGCCATAAAGTGCAAAACCATCCGCAGAACCATCTCCGTGCATCCCGGACCACAGCCCTTTCACATAAAACAGGGCAGACTTCCGAAAAGTCTGCCCCGCATCTCAAAACAGGGATACCCCGCTAACTGTTCGCTTTGGCTGCGTTCTCCTTAAGCTGAGCCACTGTTTTCTGCGCCGCAGCCACATTCGTACCTGCGGTCACTTTCGAAAGAGCATCGATCGCCTGCGGGGTCATCGTACGGGCGTTATAAGCTGCACCCAGGATGAAATAAACGTCGCTGCGCTCCTCTTCGTCGGTCTGCACGGCAGCCGCTTCCTCGGCCGAAGCGATCACACCGGCGTAATCCTTCTTGTCGAAAAGTGCCTGCAAGCGAATCTTCTGAGCCAGCGCATCCTGCGGATTCACGGTCAACATCTCGTCGGCAAAGGCGATAATACCGTCGAAGTCATTCTCGCCCTGCAACTTGGCAATACGGTTGTTGGTGTAAAGCTTGACATTCTCCTTCGCCTTCACGACATCCTCCGCATATTTGGGGTTGTCCTGAACAGCGATCTGGTTGAAAATCGCCATACCCTTCTGGAAATCTCCCAACTCACAATAACAGATACCCAGGAAATTAGCCATCTCCATGTTATTCGGATCGGCGGCATAGCCCTTTGCGAAAATTTCGGCTGCCTCGGCATAATTCTTCTCATTGAAAGGTGTCTCACCCCATTTTTTATAAATAGTAGCTACCCACATGTTGGATTTGCGCTCCTGTTGCAGATCACCGTAAAGAGCCGCTTTATCAGCCGATTTGGTAAAGTTTTCGATCGCCGTATTGAAATCGCCCCGCTGTGCAGCCATACCTCCCAGCATGTAATAACATACGGGAATACTCTTTTTGGCCGTAGCGACCCAACCCTGCACGTCAACATCATCAGAGTCGATACCCTGGTCGATAAGCGCTTCGAAAGCCGAAGCCGCAGAAGCATAGTCTTTCGAATTGTAAGCGGCGACAGCCTTATTGAAAGTTTCGCCCAATCCTTCCTGCGCAACCGCCGAACCTACAACAAACAGAGCAAGCGCGGAAATCAAAAGTTTTTTCATAGGTATTTTAATAAATTACGTTGATAATTTGGTTAGCCCATATTTACAATCGGTCATTACATCTGGACCGGAAACTTTACCCTTTCCTTCCCCGACACAACGTCTGACCGAAAATTCCGTCAAAAAACGAAGTTCGCAAATTTAGTTTTTTTTCGGCATTTTCCAAAAATTACCTTCTCAATGCGGCGAAAAACGAAGTCATGATCCGCTCGCACTCCTCGGCAAGCACCCCCCGCGTCACTGTCGTTCGGGGCGGAAACACCTGTTCCGAATAGCGGCGATAACCCCTCTTCGGATCGTCGGCGCCATAGACCACACGCCCTATCTGGCTCCACGCAATCGCCCCTGCACACATAATGCAAGGCTCGACCGTTACATACAACGTACATTCGGACAGATACTTGCCTCCTACGGTCGAAGCCGCCGCCGTCAGGGCCTGCATTTCCGCGTGGGCCGTAGCGTCCGCCAAAGTTTCGACCAGGTTGTGCCCCCGGCCGACGATACGGCCGTCCGCGACCACCACGGCACCGATGGGTACTTCCTGCTCTTCTAACGCTTTTTCCGCCTCGTTTAGTGCCAGGCGCATGAATTTTTCATCGGTCTGCTGCTGTTCCATCGTTTCGATTTTCGGCAAAATTAATAATTTAACGGAAAATCCGATATGCCTCTAATTTTCACCCGGCTCCACATCGCCGCCTCTCTTCCGTTCTGCCTGTATTCGTAAATAGCAGGAATTCCGACAAGAAACGAATTAGTTCGCACCACTCCGCACTCACTTTTCTTCCTTTACAAAAGACGGAAAGTCGCCGCCACCCCTCCCGACGAACCCGCCGGATTCAGCCTCGCACACCTCCCCTGTCGAAGGAAAGAGATGGCATCCGGTATAAAAAACGCGCGAGTTTGTTTTTTATACCTTCGTTTTCACTACCTTTGTGAATCACAATACGACAACAACGAAAAAAACAGATACGACCATGTACAGAACCCATACCTGCGGCCAGTTGCGTGCCGCAAATGTAAACGAAACGGTCACCCTGGCCGGCTGGGTGCAGAAAGTCCGCAACCTGGGTGCGATGACCTTCATCGACCTGCGGGACCGTTACGGCATCACCCAGATCGTCGTCGAAGAACACTCTCCGGCCGATGTCAAGGCCGTGGCCGGCGGACTGGGCCGCGAATACGTCCTTCAGGTCGAAGGCCGCGTGGTAGAGCGTTCGTCCAAGAACCCGAAGATGCCTACGGGCGACATCGAAGTCGTCGCCTCGAAGCTCGTGGTGCTGCACGAGGCCGAAGTGCCCCCGTTCACCATCGAGGAGAACTCGGACGGCGGCGACGACATGCGTATGAAATACCGCTACCTCGACCTGCGCCGTCCTCCCCTGCAGCGCAACATGATCCTGCGTCACAAGATGGCCCAGGAGATTCGCCGCTTCCTGAGCGACGAAGGTTTCCTGGAGATCGAAACCCCCCTACCTGGTCAATTCCACGCCCGAAGGCGCCCGCGACTTCGTCGTCCCGAGCCGCATGAGCCCCAACCAATTCTACGCCCTGCCCCAGTCGCCCCAGACCCTCAAGCAGCTGCTGATGGTCGCCGGCTACGACAAATACTTCCAGATCGTGCGCTGTTTCCGCGACGAAGACCTGCGGGCCGACCGCCAGCCCGAATTCACGCAGATCGACTGCGAAATGTCGTTCGTCGAGCAGGAGGACGTGCTCGAAATCTTCGAGCGCTGGGCCAAGCACATGTTCCGCGAAGTGATGGGCATCGAACTTACGGAGCCGCTGCGCCGCATGCCCTGGATCGAAGCGATGGAGAAATACGGCTCGGACAAACCCGACCTGCGCTTCGGTATGGAGTTCGCCGACCTGACGGACCTGGCCCAAGGTCACGGCTTCGCGGTTTTCGACGACGCGGAGTACGTCACCGGCTTCGCCGCGACGGGCTGCGCCGGCTACACCCGCAAACAGATCGACGCCCTCACGGAGTTCGTCAAACGCCAGCAGATCGGTGCCAAGGGACTCGTCTGGATCCGCGTCGAAGCGGACGGCAACGTCAAGTCGTCCGTCGATAAATTCTACTCGCCCGAGCAGGTGCGGGCGATGGCCGAACGCGCGGGCGCAAAAGCCGGCGACCTGGTGCTAATCCTCTGCGGCAAGAAATTCAAGACCCTCACCCAGCTCTGCGCCCTGCGTCTGGAGGTCGCTCAGCAGCTGGGCCTGCGCGACCCGAAGAAGTTCGCTCCGCTGTGGGTCATCGACTTCCCGCTGTTCGAGTGGGACGACGAGACCCAGCGTTACTACGCCGTGCACCATCCGTTCACCTCGCCCAAGCTCGAAGACGTACAATACCTGGACAGCGACCCCGGTCGCGTGCGGGCCAACGCCTACGACTTCGTCTGTAACGGCACCGAGATCGGCGGCGGCTCGATCCGTATCCACGACTCGAAACTGCAGGCCAAGATGTTCGAGTTGCTGGGCTTCACGGCGGAACAAGCGCAGGAGCGTTTCGGCTTCCTGATGAACGCCTTCAAGTACGGCGCACCCCCCTCACGGCGGTCTGGCCTTCGGTTTCGACCGGCTCTGCTCGCTCTTCGGCGGTTCGAGTCGATCCGCGACTACATCGCCTTCCCGAAAAACAACAACGGCCGCGACATGATGCTCGACGCACCGGGCTATATCGACCAGGCGCAGCTCGACGAGTTACACATTCAATTGGTAAAACCGGAAGAATAAACCAAAACAAGATCTCGTATGGCCTCTGTAAGATCGCTTCGGCGGCTGCTCAGGTTCTGCATGATCCTTTTAGCATGCAGTTTGGCAATGCTCATCACCGTTTATACATGCGGTACTGCGGCCACGGGCGACAAAGTCCGCGCCTGGGTCACGGTGCTGCTGCTTCTGGCGCTGATGGGAAACAGCTATCGCTCGATGCGCCGCAAGGAGCGCGAACGGCAGGACAAACTGCGCAAATAGCTCCTTTAGCCAGACAGTTCCACGGAATTCAAGGCTTCTCCGAAGAACAACGATAGCTGCAACATAATGCTCGATGCACCGGATTAGAGCGATCTTTCGCCGTTCGACAAACTGTACCGGAATTGAAAAACCGGAGATATTAAAGTTTCAAACATCGCAATATAAGAAAGAGTATCCTTCTGCACAGGATACTCTTTCTTCATACCAACTGAAATGATTACACCAGGGAAGCGATCGCACTCACCAAGATAATCAAAACGATCAACGCGATACACGATATGACAAGCCCGGCGATCGCCAAGCCGCGGGGAGTTCTGAAAATTCCCACGAATGAAAAAATCAAACCCAAGGCCCACAATACCCAGCCGAGCCCCGGAACCCAGCTGAAAATCAAACCCAACAAGGCCAGAATAAAACCGGCGGTTCCCAGTCCGTTCGTGCTTCTCCGCTCCTGCTGATTGATAATGATCGTCTGCCCTTCGACCTGATGTCTGCCGACTTCATTTCCATTCTGCTTCGTAATATTATCCATAAAATTTAAGATTGTATCGTCCGTACCCCGACGACTGGTAATAAAAAGAAAAGCGTGGAGCCTATTTCGTTTGTTAATCAGAAGGTTGTGGCAAACCCATAGCAAAATAAACGAAGATCCATACCCCACACTTGAATAGATATGGGGTATGGATACGCAGAATGCGTTCTTGCCATAGTCTAAACAAGAAATGAGTGCTGTTCGTTGTCCTTTGCTACTGAAAACTGCCACATTTTCAGATTAGGACCAGGCGAAAACACTTTCCATATGTCTGCCGCATGCGCGACAAAACAAAAGTAGAAAATAATCACATTAAACAACACTCATGTAAAAATAGCCGCAAATCGTGCCAAAAATCCCTAGTTCCCAATCCCAACAACTCCGGTTCTCCCTTCCCCCGTCTGTCGGGGAGCGTGCAAACGGCAGCCGACATCCTCCTACTCCGTAAAAGAGAAATAAATGTAAACTATACTTGCATTATTGTAAAATATACTTTACATTTGTCTTGTCAATAATAATCACCTAAAAATTAGGACGACTATGAAAACAACTCTTTTACTGCCCAACGGTTTTAAGAAAATCGGCTGGGCGATCTTCGTTCCCGCATTTCTGCTCGGCTGCTCGATCTGCTTCTTCGGCGAAAATTTCGACCGCTGGCTTTTCCGCGAAACGGTAATGAACAACATCGCCATCATCGGCACGGTCGTCGGCGCCCTTTTCATCGGCTTCTCGCGCGAAAAAATCGAAGACGAAATGATTCAGCACATCCGGCTCAACGCTCTGATGGCTGCCATGTGGATCAACGCTACCTGCTCCTGATCGTCGTGTCTCTGTCGATCTACAACATCAACTACCTTACGGTAATGGCCTGCGGCATGGCCACTCCGCTGGTCATCTTCCTGCTCGTCTATCACTTCAATCTTTACAGACTGAACCGCAACCTGCACCATGAAGAATAACATCCGTGTCCAACGGGCCGTCGTCCGCCTCACCCAGCAACAATTGGCCGAACAGGTCGGCGTCAGCCGCCAAACGATCAATGCCATCGAAAGCAGCAAGTTCATCCCCTCGACCCTGCTCGCACTCAAGATCGCACGTACCTTCCGGCAACCGGTCGAAGCGATCTTCCAACTCGAAGAGGAAGATTAGAACCGGTGCAACAAGCACGATAAAGGGCAGCCTCGATCGAGGCTGCCCTTTATACTACGGAATATTATTCGTTTAGTATTCGATCTTGCTCCGACGAACATACCCTTCATACCGCCACCGGGCATTCTGTTCGGCTGCCTGGAAAAGCGCTTCGGCATCCTCCGGAGAAACGGCCTTGAGCGACGTATAACGGACCTCCTTGAGCAGGAAATCGCGGAACTTCGCCCAGTCGGGTTCTTTCGAATCGAGTACGAACGGATTCTTGCCCTGCTCCTCCAACTGCGGATTATAATGCCACAGATGCCAGTAACCGCACTCTACTGCCTGCTTGCCGACCGTCTGTGTCCGGGTCATACCGCCCTTGATACCGTGATTGATACACGGCGCATAAGCGATTACGAGCGACGGACCGGGATAGGCTTCCGCCTCTTTGAGGACATTAAAAAGTTGGGCCTGCGAAGCACCGATCGACACTTGAGCCACATACACGTAGCCATACGTCATCGCAATCGCACCCAGATCCTTCTTGCGGATGCGCTTACCTGCCGACGCGAATTTGGCGACGGCACCCACCGGAGTCGCCTTGGACGACTGACCGCCCGTGTTGGAATAAACCTCCGTATCGAGCACCAGAACATTCACATCCAGCCCCGAAGCCAGCACGTGATCCAAACCGCCGAAACCGATGTCGTAAGCCCAACCGTCGCCGCCGATCACCCATTGCGACTGCTTCACCAGGAAATCCTTCAACTCCAGTATCTGCCGGCAATAGTCGCAGCCGCAAGCCTCCATCATCGGAACCAGACGGGCAGCGACTTCGGCCGACCGGGTCGACGAAACCCGTGCTTCGATCCACTCGCGCATAACGCCCTTCAGCTCTTCGGAGCAACGCTGGCACTGGGCGATAGCCTCTTCCATCAGCATCTGAATCCGATCGCGCAGCTTCTCCGCACCGACATACATACCCAGACCGAACTCGGCATTGTCCTCGAAGAGCGAATTGGCCCATGCCGGACCGCGACCATCCGCATTCTTGCAATAAGGAGTCGAAGGTGCCGAACCGCTGTAAATCGACGTACACCCCGTGGCATTGGCCACCATCATCCGGTCGCCGAAAAGCTGGGAGATCGCCTTGATATAGGAGTTTCGCCGCAGCCGCCGCAAGCGCCCGAGAACTCGAACAAGGGCTGCTCGAATTGCAGGTTCTTGACCGACTTGGTCTTATCGAACACCTTCTTGTAACCGATATGTTTGGTGATGTAATCCCAGTTCTTCTGCTGTCCGAGTTGACTTTCGAGCGGCTTCATAATGAGCGCCTTCTCCTTGGCGGGACAAACGTCCACACAGTTGCTGCACCCCGTACAGTCGAGCGGCGAGATCTGGATGCGGAACTTATACTCCTTCGTGTCGCCCAATCCCTGTTTCCATTCGGTGCCCGATGCAGCCGCCTCGGTCTCGGTCGCCAGGAAAGGACGGATCACAGCGTGCGGACAAACGTACGCGCACTGGTTGCACTGGATACACTTATCGACCTGCCATTCGGGGACATTGACGGCGATGCCGCGCTTCTCCCATGCAGCGGTTCCGTTCTCCCACGTACCATCTTCACGTCCGTTGAATGCCGACACGGGCAGCAGATCTCCCTTGAGGGCATTGATCGGATCGACGATGTTGCGCACGAACTCCGGACGAGCCATATCCACGCCGTGATCGGCCGGTTTCAGCTCGATATTCGTCCACTCGGCCGGGACTTCGACCTTCACGACTGCGTTACCGCCCGCATCGACGGCCGCATAGTTCATATTGACGATGTCCTCGCCCTTCTTGCCGTAGCTCTTATAGATCGCTTTCTTCATCTCCTCGACGGCCTTCTCGAAAGGAATCACGTTCGCGATTTTGAAGAATGCCGCCTGCATGATCGTATTGGTGCGCGAACCGAGCCCCAACTCCGCCGCGATCTTCGTAGCGTTGATGATATAGAAGTTGATCTTATTCTTGGCCAGGAAAACCTTCATGTGATCGGGCAGCGTCCGGCAGGTCGTTTCGGCATCGTGCACCGAGTTCAAGAGGAACGAACCGCCCGGCTTGAGGCCCTTCAGCACGTCGTACTTATCCACGTACGAAGGCACGTGGCACGCCACGAAATCGGGCGTGGTCACCAGGTAGGGCGAGGTGATCGGCTTGTCGCCAAAGCGCAGGTGCGAAGCCGTGTAGCCGCCCGACTTCTTCGAGTCGTATGCGAAATAGGCCTGGCAATATTTGTCGGTCGTACCACCGATGATCTTGATCGAGTTCTTGTTGGCACCCACCGTACCGTCGGCGCCCAGTCCGAAGAAGAGAGCCTCGAACGTACCGGGCTTCGCCAGCGAAATCTCCTCGCCTACGGGCAGCGAACGGAACGTCACGTCGTCCACGATGCCCACCGTGAACTGATTCTTGGGTTCGTTCGCCTTCAGGTTGGCGAAAACGGCCAGCATTTGTGCCGGCGTAGTATCTTTCGACGAAAGACCGTAGCGGCCGCCGATAATGAGCGGCTTGCGCTCGCAGGGGATCTCCTTGCAGGTGGCGAACGCCTCGACGACATCCATATAGAGCGGATCGCCGTTGGCTCCCGGCTCCTTCGTGCGGTCGAGTACGCAGATGCGTTTGACCGTCTGGGGCAGTACAGCCGTCAGATATTTTACCGAGAAGGGACGGAACAGGTGTACGGTCACCACGCCCGTTTTCTCGCCTTTGGCATTCAGGTAATCGACCGTCTCCTTCAGCGTTTCGGTCACCGAACCCAGCGCAATGACGACATGCTCCGCATCCGGAGCACCGTAATAGGTGAACGGCTTGTAGGTGCGGCCCGTGATCTCGGATATTTTCTCCATCGCCTCGGCTACCATGTCGGGAATCGCATCGTAGAACTTGTTCGACGCCTCGCGGGTCTGGAAATAGATGTCGGGGTTCTGGGCCGTGCCGCGCGTAACGGGATGAGCCGGGTTGAGCGCTCCGGCACGGAACGCCTTCAGCGCGTCGCGGTCGAGCATCGCGGTCAGCGCCGCTTCGTCGATCAGCTCGATCTTCTGGATCTCGTGCGAAGTACGGAATCCGTCGAAGAAATGGAGGAAAGGAACGCGTGCCTTGAGCGACACGATATGCGCGATACCTGCCAGGTCCATCACCTCCTGCACGGACGAGGTGGCGAGCATTGCAAAGCCGGTCTGACGCGCGGCCATCACGTCCTGATGGTCGCCGAAGATCGAAAGCGACTGGGCCGCCAGCGCACGCGCCGATACGTGGAATACGCCGGGCAGCAGCTCGCCGGCGATCTTGTACATATTGGGAATCATCAGCAACAGACCCTGCGATGCCGTAAAAGTCGTAGTCAGCGCACCGCTTTGCAGCGATCCGTGCACGGCGCCGGCGGCACCGGCCTCCGACTGCATCTCGACTACCCGGACTGTTTCTCCGAAAATATTTTTACGACCTTGAGCGGCCCACTCATCGACAAGTTCCGCCATCGTCGAGGACGGAGTGATGGGGTAAATCGCCGCAACCTCCGAGAACATATAAGCTATGTGGGCTGCCGCGTAATTACCGTCGCATGTGATAAATTTCTTTTCTGCCATTTTTATCGGTATTAGATTGTACTATTTCAGCTGTGAAATCTGCCTGAATCGGCACAAAGTTAAAAATTCCAAACGAAAATTCCGCCATATTTCCGGACAAATATCGCAACGTACAATGTTATAAAAATAACAGTATCAACACCTTCTATCGAAACGCTTCAAAAACAAGGAGAAACGGCCATTCCATTTCGGAGCACGCTTTTTGCAAATAAAATCGTACCTTTGAAAAAATTTGCAACAACGTGATCAACTACCAGAAACATACGCTTCCGAACGGGCTGACGGTCGTCGTGAACCGCGACCGCTCGTCCAAACTGGCCGCCGTAAACCTGCTCTACAAGATCGGGGCCCGCAACGAGAATCCCTCCCGCACGGGCTTCGCCCACCTGTTCGAACATCTCATGTTCCGGGGCACGAAGGCGGTTCCCGACTTCGATACACCGGTACAGATGGCCTGCGGGGAGAACAACGCCTTCACCAACAACGACTACACGGACTTTTACATCACCCTGCCCAAGGACAACATCGAAACGGCCCTCTGGCTCGAAAGCGACCGCATGACGGGACTCGACATCTCGCAGGAAAACCTCGAAACCGAGAAACGGGTTGTCATCGAGGAGTATAAACAACGATACCTCAACCAGCCCTACGGCGATATGTCGATGCTGTTGCGGGCCCTGGCCTACCGCGTGCATCCCTACCGGTGGGCGACGATCGGACTTTCGCCCGATCACATCGCCGGAGCCTCGCTCGACGAAGTGCGCGATTTCTACCGCCGTTTCTACCACCCGTCGAACGCCATTCTCTCCATCTCGGCAGATATCCCCGAAGAGCGGACGATCGCCCTGTGCGAAAAATGGTTCGGCCCGATCGCGGACAATCCGCAACCTGCGGCATCGCTTCCGCAGGAACCGCCGCAAACCGAATCCCGACGGGAGGAGGTCGAACGCAACGTACCAGCCACGATGATCGTACTGGCTTACCACATAGGCTCGCGCACTTCTCCGGACTTCTTCCTGGGCGATATGACCTCCGACCTGCTGGCAGGCGGAGAATCGGGACGCCTCTATCAGCATCTGGTCAGAGAACAGCGGCTGCTGGGAAGCGTCAATGCCTACGTTTCCGGAGAAGTCGATCCGGGGCTTTTCGTCTTCACGGCCCAGTTGCTGCCCTCGACCACCGTCGAACAGGCCGAAGCAGCCCTGTTGCGTGAAATCGAAATCCTGCAAACGGAGAAGATCGACGAATACGAGCTGGAGAAGATCAAGAACAAATTCGAAGCGAATACCCTGTTCGGCGAGCTTAACGTGATGAACAAGGCGATGAACCTCGGCTTCTACGAGATGCTCGGCGATCTGCCCCTCATCAACCGGGAAGTGACGATCTACCGTTCGCAAACGGCCGAACAGATCGCCGACTTCAGCCGCCGCACGTTCCGTCCCGAAAATCGTTCCACCCTAATCTACCGAGCCAAACAATGAAACAACCGCCCCTGATCACTCCCCGCGAGGTCGATGTACCCCGCGCCCAGCGCCATACGCTCCCGAACGGAGCCTCCCTCTACGCCATTCCGTCCGACGATTTCGAAGTCCTGCGCTTCACGTTCGTCTTCCGCGCCGGATCGTCGATGCAGCACGCGCCTTTCGCAGCCTCCGCAACGGCCAATATGTTGAGCGAAGGCAGCCGCGACATGACGGCCCGGCAAATCGCCGAACAGCTCGATTTCTACGGCTCCTACTTCGAAGTCAATGTCGATCGGGACTACGTATATATCAGCTTCAGTTCGTTATCGAAATTTTTCGCTCCGACCCTCGAAGTCGCGGAACAAATCCTCCTGCAACCGCTTTTCCCGGAGGACGAATTGCGTACCTATTGCGAAAAACGCAAGCAGGCCCTCACGATCGAACGGCGCAAGGTCGATACCGTCGTGCGTGAAATCTTCGCCGAAGCTCTCTTCGGCGACAAACATCCCTACGGCATCTCCTATCCCGAGAAAAATTACGACACGCTCACGCGTGCAGACCTGGAATCACTCTACCGCCGACTCTATACGGCCGAAAACTGTCTGGTCGTATGCAGCGGCCGCATCGAGGAGGAGGAGTTGCAAGGCATCGGCGCCCTGGCCGAAAAACTCCCCCGTGCCGACCGCAGCGCCACAGCCGAATTTCCGGCTCCCCGCAGCGAAGCCTATCGTTTCGTCGAAAGGCCCGACGCCGTGCAATCCTCGCTGCGCGTAGGGCGTCTGCTCTTCACCCGCACACATCCCGATTTCGTCGGGATGCAGGTCGTCGCTACGGTACTGGGCGGCTATTTCGGCTCGCGGCTGATGCAAAACCTGCGCGGCGAGCACGGTTACACGTACGGCGTGGGTGCCGCCATGGTCAATTTCGAGCGGGAGGGTTACCTGGGAATCGCTGCCCAGGTCGGAGCCGAGGTGACGGCCCCGGCACTTCGGGAAATTTACAACGAAATCGAACGGCTGCGCCGGGAGCCGATGCCCGAAGAGGAACTTTCGCTGGTGAAGAACATCATGACGGGCGAGGTGATGCGCATCCTCGACGGACCGTTCGGCATCGCCGACGTGACGATCGAAAACCTCCTCTGCGGCACGAACAACGGTGTCATCGAAGAGAACATCCGCCGGATACAGGCAATCACCCCGGCCGAGGTACAACGGCTGGCCGTCAAATACCTCCGCCGCGAAGATCTTATCACGGCCGTCGTGGGAGCGGTCGATCCAAAGCATGAGATTTAACGGGAAACGACTTTCTTCCATAAAACGCATACGGCCCGAAAATCGGGCCGTATGCGTTTTATCAAAACTATATTCCGTTCGCATCCACCCACCGTGTCAGTTCGACGAAATCGGCGACCGAAAGCCGCTCGGCACGCTGCGTGAAGAAGGGATGTTCCGCCCCTCCGAAATCGCCGAAAGCCGCCCGCAGGGAGTTGCGCAACATCTTGCGGCGCTGGCCGAACGAGGCCTTGACCACGCGGACGAACAACCGTTCGTCGCAGTCGAGCCGGTCCACTCCGTTGCGGCGCAGACGCACGACGGCGCTCTTGACTTTGGGCGGCGGATTGAACACCGTTTCATTGACCGTAAACAGGTACTCTATGTCATACCATGCCTGCAACAACACGCTCAAGATGCCGTACTCCTTCGAGCCGGGAGGCTCCGCCAGACGCACGGCGACCTCTTTCTGGATCATCCCGACGCACTCCGGAATCAAGTCCCGGTTTTCGAGCACCTTGAAAAATATCTGGGACGAAATATTGTAAGGGAAATTGCCGATCACACGCAGTCCTTCGGGAAACAGCGTCCGCAAATCCATTTTCAGGAAATCGCCCTCCATAAGGCGGGGTGTAAATTCGGGATAATGCGCATGCAGATACGCCACGCTTTCGGAGTCTATTTCGGCGCCGTATGTCACGACATCCGTCCGTTTCAGCAAAAATCGGGTCAGAACACCCATGCCGCATCCCACCTCCAACACCGGACACGGTTTTTCGGACGTACCGCCGCCCAGCGAATCGCATATTTTGCGGGCAATATTGAGATCGACCAGAAAATGCTGGCCCAACGCTTTCTTCGCTCTTACTTCACTCATTCGTTTCGGTTGAATATCTTTCCCGGAGCCTCTATCCCGGACTCTTCCGGCACAGAGCCGATCTTCTCCGTCTCTGCCGACGGCGACCGCTTCGCGCCTACCGTCCGGCACCTCCCGGAGCGGACGCCCTCTTCGGCCGCTTATCGGAAACGTCGTACCCTTTCTCCGAACACCGTCGGGTGCGGGACGCGCACCCGTTCGATTCCGCTCCGACCACAGAAACGGCCCGAAGCCGCATCCGTCGGCCGGCATATTTTCCTTCACCGGACCGGCTCTCGCCCAACGACACCCCTCTGCCCTGATTTACCGGCCGCAGAAAGCTTTTCGGACTGGCCTTTCGGATGACACAATCATCAGAGGTATTTCTTCACATCCTCGACATGCTTGCGAGGTTTCTTGTGAAATTCGTTGTAAAACATTGCGACGCCCGCGACGACGAAAAGCACCGGAATAATCAGGTTTGCATAATGACCGTCGTGCAAGCACCAAACGACATTGATCGTAAGCCACATGATCGTAGCCAGCATAAAAATCAACGCGACGGTCGCCGTCTTCTTGTTAAATTGTGCGTTCTTCTTTCATAGCTTCTCGATTTATGGTTAAACGATTCTCATTTGCTTTTCTTCCGCTCCCGCTCCCTGCGCCGGTAATCCAGGATAAGGGCCGCCAGACTCCCGCCGAGCGCCAGCACCAAAAGTGCGCCTCCGGAGGTCGGATGTACGAACAGACATACGGCCGTCACCACGATCATAATCGCTATGGATGTCATCAGTATTACTCTGAATCGCTGCAATCTATACCCCATATCTGCATAAGTTCGCGGGATTTCCCGCACTCTGTTATACATAAGGAACGCCTCTGCCCGCCCCGTCAGTTGCCCTGTTCGCACATGAACTTGATACGTACCAGCCGGATCTCCTCCTCGGTATAGTCGCCGCCCAGCTCTTCGATCGCCTCGTCGAGCGAATCGCTCTGGGCATCCTCCTTGAAATAGAGGTAAATATCATTGGATTTATCCTCGTCGATCACCTGTTCGATGTAGTAGGAAATATCCAGTTTCGTTCCCGAATTGACGATCCCTTCGATTTCGGTCAGCAATTCGTCGAAATCGAGGTCTTTGGCCCGGGCGATATCCTCGAAATCCATCTTGCGGTCGATGGCCTGGATGATGAAAATCTTGTTGCCGGACTTGTTGCCCACCGACTTGACGATCATATCCTGCGGGCGGACGATCTCCTTCTCCTCCACATAGGCGCGGATCAGGCGGATGAACTCCTCGCCGAACTTGCGGGCCTTGCCCACACCCACGCCCGAGATGTTCTGCATCTCCTCGATGGTGATCGGGTACTGGATCGCCATATCTTCGAGCGACGGATCCTGGAAGATGACGAACGGAGGCAGATCATGCTGCCGCGCCACCTTCTTCCGCAAATCCTTGAGCATCGAGAACAGCTCCTCGTCGGCCGCCCCTCCTTTACCCGTAGGAGCCACCGCATCGGTCTCTTTCTCCTCCTCGTCGTAGTCGTGGTCGAGAGTTATATAGACCGGGCGGGGTGCGGCGATGAACTCCTCTCCTTTGGCATTGATCGACAGCAATCCATAATTTTCGATATTCTTATCGATAAGGCCCATAATCAGCGCCTGACGGATCACGGCTCCCCAATAACGGATGTCATGGTCCGCACCGGCCCCGAACCATTCACTCTTGTTGTGTCCGTAACTCTTGATCAACGCGGTATTCTTACCGACCAGCACGCTGGCCAGGTAGTCCGCCTTGAATTTGTCCCCCAGATCGCGCAACGCCTCGAGCGCCATGCGAAGCGACGCCTGGGCGTCGATCTTGGGTTTGGGGTGGAGGCAGTTGTCGCAGCAGCCGCAGTTCTCCTCAGGATATTCCTCCCCGAAATAGTGCAACAGCGTCTTGCGACGGCACATCGAACTTTCGGCGTACGACACGGTTTCGAGCAGCAGCAGCTTGCCGATCTCCTGCTCGGCCACCGGCTTTCCCTGCATGAACTTCTCCAGCTTCTGAATATCCTTATAACTATAAAAGGTAAGGCAGTGTCCTTCGCCGCCGTCGCGTCCCGCACGCCCCGTCTCCTGATAATATCCCTCCAAGGACTTGGGAATATCGTAATGGATCACATAGCGCACGTCGGGTTTGTCGATACCCATGCCGAAAGCGATCGTGGCCACGATCACATCGGCCCGCTCCATCAGGAAGTCGTCCTGATTGGCCGCACGTGTCTGGGCGTCCATACCGGCGTGATAGGCCAAAGCCCGGATGCCGTTGGCTACGAGCAACTCCGTAAGCTCCTCGACCTTCTTGCGGCTCAGGCAGTAGATGATGCCGCTCTTGCCCTCGTGCTGCTTGATGTAACGGATAATCTCCCGGTCCACATCGTGCTTGGGCCGGATTTCGTAATACAAGTTGGGGCGGTTGAACGACGACTTGAATACCGAAGCGTCGCTCATACCCAGGTTTTTCTGGATGTCCATCTGCACCTTGGGGGTAGCCGTCGCCGTCAGGGCGATCAGGGGCGCCGTGCCGATCTCGTTGATGATCGGACGAATGCGGCGGTACTCCGGACGGAAATCATGCCCCCACTCCGAAATACAGTGCGCCTCGTCGATGGCGTAGAACGAAACCTTGACCTTGCGCAGAAACGCCACGTTATCCTCTTTGGTGAGCGACTCCGGAGCGAAGTAGAGCAGCTTGGTCCGCCCCTCCAACACATCGTTGCGCACCTGCGCGATGGCACTCTTGTTCAGGGAAGAGTTCAGGAAGTGAGCGATTCCCGCATCGTTAGAATAGGTGCGCATGGCATCCACCTGGTTTTTCATCAGGGCGATCAACGGCGATATGACGATCGCCACGCCGTCCATCAGCAGGGCGGGCAACTGGTAACACAAGGACTTGCCGCCGCCGGTAGGCATCAGCACGAACGTATCTTTTCCACTCAACACATTGCGAATCACGGCTTCCTGATTCCCCTTGAATGAAGAGAAGCCGAAATATTCTTTCAGTTTCTCGCGCAGCAGGGAATCTTCATTTTGCTTCATAACTCTTCTCAAACACAAATTTCAATGTAAAGATAAAAATAATTCGGAAAAAAACATAACTTTGTAAAAAAATTTCATAAAAAATGCGTCTTTACACCAGCGAGCTCGTCAAGAAATACAAAGCCCGCACCGTGGTGAACCACGTTTCGATCGACGTGAACCAGGGTGAGATCGTGGGTCTTCTGGGTCCGAACGGAGCCGGCAAGACCACGACGTTCTATATGATCGTCGGCCTGATCAAACCCAACGAAGGCCAGATCTTTCTCGAAGACGACAACGGCCAGGTAGCCGAACTCACCAAAGAGCCCGTCTATCGCCGGGCCCAGATGGGTGTGGGGTATCTGGCGCAGGAGGCCTCGGTTTTCCGCCGTTTGAGCGTCGAGGACAACATCAAGGCCGTTCTGGAGATGACCGATCTGAAAAAGGACGAACAGGCCGCACGCTGCGAAGCGCTGATCGAAGAGTTCCGCCTTCAGAAAGTACGCAAGAGCCTCGGCATCCAGCTGTCGGGCGGCGAGCGGCGACGTACCGAAATCGCGCGCGCCGTGGCGATCAACCCGGCCTTCATCCTGCTCGACGAACCGTTCGCAGGCGTCGATCCGATCGCTGTCGAAGACATCCAGAGCATCGTCGCTACGCTGAAGAACAAGAATATCGGCGTCATCATCACCGACCACAACGTCGATGAAACGCTGGCCATCACCGACCGTACCTACCTGCTGTTCGAGGGTAAAATCCTCAAGGCGGGTTCGGCCGAGGAGCTGGCTGCCGACCCGATGGTGCGCAAGGTCTATCTGGGACAGCACTTCGAACTGCGGCGCAGTCCGACGCTCGACAAACTCCGCAAGGGACAACCCGCGAGCGCAGCCGAAGAGAATCCGTCCGAGGAGAAATAGACCGTACCCGCCTTCTGTCGGGCAATGCCCGGCGGATCGGCCTCGCGGAATCCGCCCGACTCCTGCCTACGACGGTACGAACCCGGACCGGAATCCGGAACCGTTTTCCGCCTGCGGCAAGCGCCCCTCCCGGCAAGCCCGGGAAGTCCGAAACGAAATCCGGAAAGGATTGCGGACTCGCAACCGATTCCGGGAGCGCATCCCGGAAAAAACAAACAGACAACCATTTTCGAACACCGGTTTGCATCGTACAGTTCGCGCGAATCATTCCGGATTCGGAAAATGGAAAGCAAAACAACGACTTTTTGACAAGTGCCGCAACGGACGTAAACTCCGAACTGCCGCACCGAAAAATACAGTAATTATCCGTATATGGATCAATCCGTTCCCCCGGGGAGGGTTCGAGGCATTTGCATTCCCCCATGTTCCAAAAGTTACGCACAGCGCGCCCTGGCCGCCTCGCTGCTGGCCGAAGGTACTTCCCGGCTGCATAACATCGAATTTTGCGACGATACCCGTTCAGCCATCCGCTGCATCGAGGCGCTCGGTGCCCGGGTACGGCGCACCGGAGAGCGCACGCTCGAAATCGACGGCGGCCTCTCCCCCGCAGGCGACAAACTCTACGTCGGCCAGTCGGGGCTTTCCACCCGGCTCTTCACCCCGATCGCATCCCTCTGCGACACGCCGATCGGAGTGGTGGGCGAAGGACCGCTGCTGCACCGCTCGTTCCGGACGATGATCCGCACGCTCCGGGCACTGGGCGTCCGGGTTCACGACCGCAACGACCATCTTCCCCTCCATATCCAAGGCCCGATCCGGGGCGGCGAGGTTCAGGTAGAGGGGCTGGTTTCCTCCCAGTTCATCACAGGACTGCTGCTGGCCCTGCCGATCGCCGAAGAGGAGACGACGATTCACGTTCCCCACGTAATATCGACCCCCTATATCGACATCACGATCGACACGGCCGAGCGCTTCGGCATCGAAATCCTGCATAAAGACTATAAAGAATTCTACGTGGCCGGAGGACAACGCTACCGGCCTGCGGAGTTCGAAATCGAGAGCGACTGGAGCGCGGCCGCCTTCCTGCTGGTAGCGGGGGCCGTCGCGGGCGAAGTGACGATCCGCAACCTCTCGGTACTCTCCCGACAGGCCGACACAGCCGTTATGACTGCCCTCGTTCGGGCCGGCGCATCCGTCATCGACGAGGGCGATACGATCACCGTCGCACACCGTCCGCTGCAAGCCTTCTCATTCGACGCGACCCAATGTCCGGGGCTTTTCCCGGCCCTGGCCGCCCTGGCCGCTTCAGCCGAGGGGACGAGCGTCATCAAAGGAACCTCCCGGCTGGAGAACAAGGAGGGCAACCGCGCCGAGTCGATCCGCGAGGAGTACGCCAAACTCGGCATCGAGGTCGATCTCGACGAAGAGGATACGATGAAAATCCGGGGCGGACGAATCCGGGGCGGACACGTGCACAGCCACGACGACCATCGCATCGCCATGTCGCTCGCGGTAGCGGCTCTGAACGCCGACACCCCCGTCGTTATCGAAAATCCCGCATGCGTGGCCAAGAGCTTTCCCGACTTCTTCGAACGGCTCGAATCCCTGCGTACTGCGGAATAAACGGACCGACTATGCCGACACGCCGGGAAATCATCGCACGGATCGAAACGCCGCTCACCGCCCTCTACGGCGAGCGCGAAGCGCGACAAATCGCCCGGATCGTTGTGATGGAACTCGGCGGACTCTGCCTGACCGACCTGGTCGCCGAACCGGACAAGGAGCTCGGAATCGACGAACTCGACCGGATCATCGGCGAACTGGCCGCCGGCCGTCCCCTGCAATACGTACTGGGACATACCGAATTTTACGGGCTCGATTTCCAGGTGCGGGAAGGGGTGCTGATTCCCCGTCCCGAAACCGAAGAGTTGGTCCGCTGGATCGCCGAATCCCCCGCCCCGGACAATCCCGCCGTACTCGACGTCGGCACCGGCAGCGGCTGCATCGCCGTCACACTGGCCCGGCTGATCCCGGAGTCCCGTATTACAGCCGTCGATATTTCCGAAAAAGCCCTCTCCATCGCCCGCGAAAATGCCCGGAGACTCGATGCAAAAGTGGATTTCCGACAAGGCGACGCCCTCGGGGAGCTATTCCCCGGACAACGGGAACAGTTCGACCTGATCGTTTCCAATCCCCCCTATATCCCCCGCAGCGAAAAAGCCTCGATACGCGTGAATGTTACGGGTTACGAACCGGCGGAGGCGCTCTTCGTCGAGGACGGAGATCCGCTGATTTTCTACCGGGCCATCGCCCGCAATGCCCGGCGGCTGCTCCGTCCCGGCGGACGGCTCTATTTCGAGATCCACGAGAATTTCGCGGACGAAACGTTCCGGATGCTGACCCGGGAAGGGTTTCCGGATACCGCCGTGCGCCGCGACCTGAACGACAAAAACCGCATGACATGCAGCCTGCAAAGAAGATAAAACGCGACAAAACGCCCGAACAGGCTTACGCGGCCTTGATCCGGCTCTGTGCCCGGAGCGAAAAATCCTCGGGCGACGCCCTGCGGCTGATGCAGCGCTGGGGCGTGGAGCCTTCGGCCCGGCAGGGCGTGCTGCAAAAGCTCCTCGCCGACCGATTCATCGACGACAACCGCTACGCCGAAGCCTTCGTGCGCGACAAAATCCGGCTGAGCGGCTGGGGCGCCCGCAAGATCCGCACCTCGCTCCGGCTCAAAGGCATCGCCGCAGCGATCATCGATGAAGGCTCTTGCCCGACTGGATCCGGCGAACCAGTCCGAACGGCTGCGGACACAGCTCGAAAAAAAAAGCCCGACTGACCCGATACAAAGATACTTTTTACGATTTGAAAACCAAACTGATCCGCTACGGCCTTTCGCTCGGATACGACTACGACGCAGTACTCGATGCCGCCGGCGAATTGATCCAAACAAACGACGAACCATGCGACGACTTCTGATCTCCGCGCTGCTGCTGTGCAGCGCTCCCGTTTCGGCCCAGCACCTCGCCCCGGAAGATTACATCTTTCCCCTGCGAGACGTGGCCGGGCTTTACTCCGCCAACTTCGGCGAAATGCGTCCCAACCACTTCCATTCGGGCATAGACATCAAAACCGACGGCGTAACGGGAAAACCCGTACTCGCCACGGCCGACGGATATATCTCACGCATCGCCGTCACGCCGGGCGGCTATGGACGCGCCATCTACATCACCCATCCCAACGGCACGACTTCCGTATATGGGCACCTCTCGAAGTTCCGCGACGACATCGAAAAATACGTACACGAGGAGCGTTACCGCACCCGGCGAAACAGCATCAATCTCTATCCCCCGGCCGACCGGTTTCCGCTCAAACAGGGCGAACAGTTCGCCTGGTCGGGAAATACAGGCTCGTCCGCAGGCCCGCACCTGCATTTCGAGATCCGCGACTCCCGCACGCAGCGGACCCTCAACACCATTTCCAGCGGCGTGATCCGCACCCGCGACGACATTCCGCCGCGCCTGGTGAAACTCTACTACGTCGAGGTGGACAGCGTGCGCGGTGTCCCGGTGCACGCCCGGCCCCGCCCCGTCGAGCTGGTCGAAAAAACACCCGGACGCTATGCGCTCAAACAGGAAGGAGCACTCTCCGTCGGCGGCCGAGGTTACTTCATCCTGGAGACGACCGACCGCAAAAACGACGTATCCAACACATTCGGACTCTGGCGCATACGTGAATTTGCAGACGAAGATCCGATCTTCGAACTTCGTATCGACGGCTTCGCCTTCGACCAGACCCGCTACTGCAACGCCGTCACCCACTACCCCATGCAGGTCGCCTCGCGCAACGAAGTGATCCGCCTCACCCGACTCGACGGCTGCATCGACGATTTCTACCCCGTCTTGAAAAACCAGGCCCTGCTGACTCCTTCGGAAGGCCAGAGCCAGCAGATCCGCATCGAAGCCGAAGACGACAGCGGCAACCGTTCGATACTCGAATTCCGGACGATCCGACAGCCTGCGCAGCGGGATTTTCGCGCCGTATGCGATTCGACGGCTCTCATCGTCGATAACCGCCGGCCCTTCTCGCATACAGCGGGAGAGGCATCGGTTCACATCCCCGCCGGCGTCTTCTACGAACCGCTCTTTTTCAGTCAGTCGAGCCGCCCGGCCCAATTCGCCGCCGCGCCGTCGGTCGCCGTCCTCTCTCCCCTCTATTCGATCCTCGATTACGACACGCCTCTGCATACGGCGGCTACGGTTACGATCCGGGCATATGTTCCTCAGAACTTACAACCCCACACCACCCTGGGTTTCGTCCGCAAAGGGAAGGTTTCCTATGCCGGAGGAAAATATAAAAACGGCGCCGTCACCCTTTCGACCCGCACATTGGGCGACTTCTGCGTGGTGGCCGACACCGTTCCGCCACGCATCGAGCCGCTTCAAAGCCGGAGAGCCGATCAGAACGCGCAGCATCACCTTCCGCCTGCGAGACAACTTCTCCGGCATAGGCAGCTATACGGCCACACTCGACGGGGAGTGGATCCTGCTCGAACGCAATCCGATGCAGGGCACCATTACCCACACCTTCGACGACTCCCGCACCCCGAAAGGCCGGAGCTACACGCTCCAACTGACCGTCACGGACAACTGTGGCAACAAAACCGTCTGGGAAACGGACGATAACCCGATAACAATACCGATATTTACATACTTCAGACACTGCCCGCAACATTCAGACGGCCGACCGGAAAATCGGCCAGAGCTTTTTTTCAGACAACGCACTGCCGGATTACACGGCTCCGTTCATCTTCGGTCCCTGGCGAATCCTCTCACAAGCCCGGCACACCATGACAACGAAAGATCCGCTAAACAGTTATTGTTTAGCGGATCTTTCATCGTTTTTCTCAAGTGATTCCGGAGCGGTTCGAACGCTCGACCCACAGCTTAGAAGGCTGTTGCTCTATCCAACTGAGCTACGGAACCATCGTTTGCAGCACATAATCGCACAGCGCAGCAAAGGTAATACAAAATCCTCGCTTATGCAAGCAACACGACAAGTTTTACCTCTTATCCAGCAAGGTATCAAATAGTTAATACAACGATTTAATCGACGACCGCACCCCGTCTGCAAAAATTGCCAAACGCAGATTCCCGACGATATGGACTCGCTCGAATCAGATTCTACCATAACTGACAGGATGAAAGCGGCGTCTGGGGGAATTATACTACGAAGAATTAACCTTCACCGAAGACGATCAGTGCGATCCGAAGAGTGCTCCAAACTCGGGATTTATCAACGGCAAATCGGCGGTTACGCCAAGCCGTACCGCCCTGATCGCAACCGCCTTCACTGCACCTGTCCGCTTCTGCAAAGCAGCCGAATACGACCGGACACCCCATCTTTTACCAAAATTTGATCCATTTTGTTTCCCGGCAGATTTGGCAATTCCGTTTTTTGTTGCTACCTTTGCTCCCCTGAAAGCCCCGGAAGTGGGTAGCGTTTATTATTTTACTTAAAAATTTTTATAGCAAATGGCTGTTAAAATTCGTCTGGCACGCCACGGTAAGAAAGGTTTCGCTTTCTACCACATCGTTGCCGCAGATAGCAGAGCGCCACGTGATGGTAAATTCATCGAGAAATTGGGTACCTACAATCCCAATACGAATCCTGCTACGATCGATCTGAACTTCGAGAAAGCTCTGGATTGGTTACTCAAAGGCGCACAACCCACCGACACCTGTCGGGCGATCCTCTCCTACAAAGGCGTAATGTACAAGAAGCACCTGCTGGGCGGTGTCGCTAAAGGTGCATTCTCCGAGTCGGACGCCGAGGCCAAATTCAACAAATGGCTGAGCGAGAAGCAGACCAAGATCGAGAACAAGACCAACAAACTGGCGTCGGACGCCAAATCGGCCGAGAAGAGCCGTCTGGCCGCCGAGACCAAAATCAAGGAAGAGCGCGCAGCCGCTCTCGCCGAGAAGAAAGCCGCTGCCGAAGCTGCCGCACGTGAGGCCGCCGAAGCTGCCGCTGCCGAATCGGCTGAAGCAGCAGCTCCCGCAGAGGGAGAAGCTCCTGCCGAGGCATAGTTACAACCGTTATGTTGTTGTCGGTTGCGCGCGTGAGTAAACTCTTCGGAGTTGAAGGTGGGGTTTTACTGAATCTCTACACGACGTTTCCCGATGACTTCTCAACAGAGGAACCGCTGTTCGTGAAGATCGATTCACTGGCGGTTCCTCTTTTTGCGACCGCTTCGAACGGAGGGGCAAGACCAACGCATTGGCGACATTCGCGGATATCGACTCCGCTCGTCGGGCGGAAGAGTTTATCGGGCGGGAGTTGTACCTCGAGCACGAGGACGACGAAAACGATGAATTCTACCTGGAAGATTTGATCGGATTCCGGGTACGGATCGGTACGTTGAAAGGCGAAATCACGGATTATTACGACAGCGAGGCCAATCCCCTCTTCGAGGTGGAGATCGGCGGCAAACGGATCCTGGTTCCGGCGGTCGAGGAGTTCATCGCAGGCATCGATTTCGAGGGCCGTACGGTGAAGATGGTACTGCCCGAGGGACTGATCGAACTGTAACGAGAATCGGTGGAAAACCGGTGCTTCCGTGACCGGATATTTCCGGCAAAACGCGCCTTTCGGTGCGGTCGAAAAGTAAAATTTGCGCAAAAAGTATGGCACGTGTGGTTATCGGACTCTCCGGCGGCGTCGATTCGTCGGTAGCGGCCTACCTGCTCCAACAGGCCGGGCATGAGGTTATCGGACTCTTCATGATCAACTGGCACGACACTACGGGTACGCTCGAAGGCGACTGCCCCTGGCACGACGACCGGCTCTTCGCCGAACTTGTCGCGCGGCGGCTCGACATTCCGTTCCATACGGTCGATCTCTCGGACCAGTACCGTCGCCGGGTGGTGGACTATATGTTCTCCGAATACGCGAAAGGGCGTACACCCAACCCTGACGTGCTCTGCAACCGCGAAATTAAGTTCGACGTTTTTCTGAAGGAAGCCCTCAAGCTGGGTGCCGATTTCGTGGCTACGGGACACTACTGTCGCAAGGCCGAAGAGACGGCACCCGACGGTCGGACGATCTACAAATTGCTCGCGGGAAGTGATCCTAACAAGGATCAGAGTTATTTTCTCTGCCAACTTTCGCAGGAACAGCTTTCCCGGGCGCTGTTTCCGGTCGGCCACCTGCTCAAACCCGAGGTGCGACGCATCGCCGAGCAAATGAAGCTCGCCACGGCCAAACGCAAGGATTCGCAGGGCATCTGTTTCGTCGGCAAGGTCGATCTGCCGGTCTTTCTTCAACAGAAGCTCGAAGCGAAAACCGGCAATGTCCATGAAATCAAGTCCGACTGGTCCAAATACGGCCAAGCCGTCTCACTCGTCGGCAAAACGGAGGAGGCAGGTATGGGCACGGCGGAGCGAACAGTCGCGGATAAAAGCGCCATTCCTTCCGGTATGAATCCCGCGAATACGGATTCGACGGAATGTCCGAACCCGGCGACAGCTCCGACGGCAACCGCTGCGAAGCGTTCCTCCATGCCGACGGATGCGGAGCTGGCCGCACTTGCTGCTCCTTACCGTTATACCGTGCGCGACGGTAAAAAAATCGGACAGCACAACGGAGCTCACTTTTATACCATCGGCCAACGCAAAGGGTTGGGGATCGGCGGCCGCAAGGAGTCGCTTTTCGTACTGGCAACCGACGTGGAGCAGAACGTGATCTACGTCGGCGAGGGGGACGACCATCCGGGACTTTACCGCCGGGCCTTGCGGATCGCTCCCGGCGAGCTGCACTGGATCGACCCGCTCCGGGAATTGAAAACGGGCGAAAGCCGTCGTTTCGATGTCCGTATCCGTTATCGCCAGCCGCTGCAAGGAGCGGAACTCTTCATCCGTTCGGACGCGGCCTACCTGCTTTTCGACGAACCTCAGCGCGGAATCACGCCGGGACAGTTCGCAGCCTGGTACGATGGCGATGAGCTGGTCGGATCGGGCGTCATCGCCGAATAACCGGACTTCCCCCGATAGCGTCCAAGCGACCGCCGCAGAAGAAGAAGCTCATAAACACGGGCCATTTTACCGAAACCCCGGCAAAACAGGCGACAAACAGTCTTCACAACCCTCCGCTCCACGCTCAAATACAGGCAGCCATCACGTACCGTACCGGCCGATTTCCGACAAGCATTTCCCTCCCAAGCCCCTTTCCACAAGGAGGCAAAAGAAAGGGACAGCCCAGAACACGCCCCCGGCGAACGATGACAAACAGCCTCGGGAAACAAGTCTGAAACCCGAACCCAATATAATCGCCATACTTGTTGCGGCAATCGGAATTATCCCCCCGCTTCCTCGATCGTCCGCGAAAAGGGAACGGGAAGACGGTTCACCGAGCATCGAGCGCCTTCGGGATCGCGGTTTTCTGGTGCTGACCGATCCCTCGCAGCTCGATACCTTGAGCCGGGGACCTGTGATGGGATTCTTTACCGACGGTCACCTGCCGAAAATGTCGGAGGGGCGGGGCGATTATCTGGAGCGGGCGACCCGCAAGGCGCTGGAGATTCTGTTGCGAGAAGCCGGCGAGCGCGATCGGGGCTTTGTTCTGATGGTCGAAGGATCCCAGATTGATTTGCGGGCTCACGATAACGATGCCGAAGGCGTCCTGACGGAGATGCGTGATTTCGACCGGGCGGTTGCCGCTGCGATGGATTTCGCCGACCGGCATCCCGGGACGCTCGTGGTCGTTACGGCCGATCACGAAACGGGCGGTCTTTCGATTCCTTCGGCCAATGTCGATTTCGAGCACGAGGAGGCCGGGATCGAGTACTGTTTCAGCACCGGCGGACATACGGCAGCGATGGTGCCCGTCTATCTGTACGGGACAGGCGCCGAACGGATTAACGGCGTACTGGACAACACGGAACTGGCCCATATGTTGAAGCGACAGGTATTGCCGGATAACAGACGAAGTGTGTCGGCAATGAAAATTAAATCATCAAAGATTATTCATTTAATTCATAAAACAGTTCGCTCCTATTTCTGTCAAGCCTGTAGGTAATTGGTTTTGTCCTTTGTCGGGTAAAGAACGTGAATGATAATCTAAATTTGTTTCTGATTATATATTACCTCCACTATTCCATTGTATTTCTTAGTTTCAACCAAAGTCAAGTCAATCTTTCGGGTAAAACCACCAAATAAACTGATGCCTCCACCCAAAATAACCGGAATGACAACCAGATGATAAGTATCTATCAGATTATTTGATATGAGTTGCTGCGCCACCTCTGCACCTCCGCAAATCCAAATGTTTTTACCTGATTTCTGCTTCAACTCTTCAACAAATCGGCACACATCTATATTCTTGAAACAGATATTTTTTGTGTTGTCAGTTTCTTTGTGATGGGTCAAGACGTAGGTCGTTGCTCCCTCATAGGGCCATCGGTCGGGTGAAAGTTCGGTCACAATTTGGTTGTAGGTCTTTCTTCCCATAATGACCATATCCACGCCACTGAAGAATGGTGTAAAGGTATCTTCCATCTCTACGTTTTCATCATGTCCGCCTATCCAATCAACGGCACCTTTGCCATCAGCGATATAGCCATCCAAACTGACGGCAATATAAAGTATTACTTTTCTCATAGTCTGTATCATTATTGTTAAAGAGGTAATACCATTTCAAACTGTTTGCTTGCCAAGGGAATGTTCTTGCTTTTGAGAAAAACAGGCATGGTTGGATTGTCGGAACTGATGTTCAAGACTTTGATGAAGTCTGTTTTCAGACGCGCTATGACTTCTTGCAATAATCGGGAGGCTATTCCTTTCCTGCGATATTCGCTTAGAACGACTATTTGAGTCAAATCACCTGTATGAATGTCAAACACACAGTAGCCAACCATCTTCCCGTCCAAGAAAGCCCCAAGGCACGTCAGCTCGGATATCCCTCTTTCAATGGATTCAAAGCTGTTTTGCCACGAAGGACTAAAGTCGCAATAGCGTTGTGCCTGTCTGATGGAATTGGTATCAACCTGCTCTATGATACAGTCTATGTTTACTTTTCGATTGTCAATGTGCTCAATCGTTTGTCTGAAACAGTCAAATTTTCGTGTTACCTCAAAATTCATTCGGCGATAAACGCCAATCGCTTTTTGGTTGTTTTGCAGGACTTCCAACAGGTATTGGCTGATACCCGATTCCTTGAGAAAAGGGAGGGAATGAGTAAAGATTTTCCCGGCTATACTCTGTCCTCTATATTGCTTTATCGTTCCAGTCCCTGTATCATAGGCAGTAAGAACACCATTGAATGTTCCTGTTCCGTTTAAGGTGAATGCTACAATTTCGTCATTATCAAAGGCGGCAAATGATAATTGTGGATTATATCCGCGCCGTTTGAGCATGGAACGCACCTCTTCTTTCTCAAAATGTATTTCATAATCGGCAAATGCTTTTTTAAAGCCGTGAAAGATGGTTTCAAAATCGGTATGTTCTAAATTCCTTATTTCCATTTTGGTCTGATTTTAAAGTTTAATCTGATATATTCTTGTGGTTTCCCCCCAAGGATGATGGCAGTTTCCTATATATCGAAAACCGAACTTTTCATAATACCCGACATGGTCTGTACACAGATTCAAGTATTTGAAACCATAATAGGAGGCATCCTGCATTGCTTTATCAATGAGCCATTTTCCCAAGTTTCTGCCCCTGTAGGATTTTTCAATGTACAATGCCGCCAGCCAGGGATACAAATCCATCCGTGAGTTGAAGTCGTTGGTGACCAGTCCGGCACATCCGGCAATGGCATCATGGTCGAGCAGCAGATACCACTGTGGCAACAGGTTTTCTGCATTCAGGCAGTTACGAAAACAATCGTCATACACCATATTGGATTCTTCCGAAGCCCACTTGTTTTGAAAGTAGGCTATCGCAGATTCGAGATATTCTGTTGACTGTCGCAATGATATTATTTGCATAAAATTATTGTTTGTGAAAGTTCCGGATTTTGTTTGCTATTCAATGTATATCTGATCCTTACCTTACGGATTGTTCCCGTTCTGATAAATTTCTTTTTCATACTAATGAAAAGTGTCTTTCCAGTTCCTCAAAGACTTTTAAACATCGAAGCGTGGAACTGCAATGCCACGTCTTAGTTTGAAGGTCGCAGGAAACCCGTATATACAGATATAACAATAAAGGCCCACGCTATAACGTGAGAATCACTATGCAAATCCTTTTACATACTTTTGAAATTTCCTACGTTTTCAAACTACAAGATAAGCATAACGCTTCTTTCTTAAATTTAATATGCCATTTAAGAGGGCACTTCCTCTTCACTTGCAAAATTACATAAAAAGACTGGTTCGGGGATTTCCCGACACCAGCCTTTCTAAGATTTTCCAGTGTAAATATATATATCAGCACCTTCTTTTTTGGCTTGCAAAACAATAAATCTGACTATCTTTGAGAGCGGCGAAATGCAATCCTCAACGGGAAGTGCAAAGGGGCTTGCCCCTTGCCTTATTGGGGAATTTTCAGCGTTGCCTGCAATGCGGCTCGGAAAATTCCCTAATAAGCCTACGGTATTTTCTCCGTAAATACCCTGCAGCATGCCGTCTGTCTGTCCGTCTGCCTTTTTGCGGTGGCTGTTCCTGCCGCCTGCTTACCCATATAACCCCACCTTATTTTTTCCCTTTCGGTCGGTGGCAGGGCGGTCGTTTCCATTTTCAAAGGCTCTTTTGTATGGGGCAGTCGGATACAAGGTTTTCCCGATAAATACGCTCGCAACGAAGCAAGAGGAAGATTTATCGGGAAACGGCGCAACCGCCCGACCTTTTAGCCGACATAAAGCCCCGTACTTGCTTTGCCTTTATAAACGGAAATGATTTGCTCCGCTTTCCTCTGAAAAGAGGAATAGAACCTGCAATATATATCACCATAGTGATAGGTTTGCATGTTGATATGTTGGTATGCTGATATATCATCATGCTTTCCAACGGCTGTTGGGCTTGCCATCCGAAACAACCGACACGAATACCGTCGTTTTCTCTTTTCGCCCGTGTATAATCCTTTCCAACAATGCCCTGAGGACTTTCGCCGCTCCGAACGATTCGATACGGAAAGCGAGGGAGGTTATCGCTTCAAGATTGTAAACCTCCGCCTTGTATCTGTCCAATACGCGGATAATGCGCTTTATTTTATAAAGAAATACCCAGCCGAGCGGAAGGTATTCTTTGGGGAGAGATGTACCTGTTGTCATTCGTAATCGATGGAAAGAGTTATACTACAATCAAATATATTCAGAAAGCTGACAATGAACGATACGTACGTTTAGTCAATCATAATCCCCAACATTCGCCGAAAGAGATCCCAGCAAATTCGATTCAAGCATTAGCATTGGTAAAAGCAAGTATCCGATTCAATACAATGGGATAGTCATAGTGTTTCGCACAGTTTTTATATCAACAAATAATAAAATATCAGATTATTGTATTGATAATCAATGTAATATATAGAATACAAAATTGATCTACGTCAAAAAATAATGTCATTAAGGGGTATTTATAACGCTATTTTATTGCATTTTGAAGGGAATTTAATGCACTAACCGTTGAATTTACCGCATTTTTCCACATCGAAATTGCCGTCTTAATTAAAAATTGGCCATATCATTACGTATGCTGATATAGTTGTTTGAAAGAATGTTTTTGGAAATTTGAACTGTATTTTGAACCTTGAATACCTTGTCCCATGCAAGCCTGCCACATATAGCAGAAACCCCGCCAGAATCGCCGTTTTATCGGATTCTGACGGGGTTTTGTCTTCTTAATGGGCTATTTTCCTCCGTTAGGATATTTCTGGGACTATTCAAGGACATGTAACATTTATCGCTTGAACAGACCGTTCGAATGCCATTTAGTGTAACACAAAAGCAACAGCTTTGTTACATTTCGATCGCTTGACCGTTCGGGGTAGTTTTACACCTATCTCACTATATTACACCAACTTTGCCTACTTAATGTTGTTTTTTCTATTGATACACTTCGTTTTGATCCCCTTACTTATCGAATGCTTTGAGAAATATTTGGACGGTTCCCGTAAGTTCAGTATAAAACCTTTCATAGCCGGGTTTGTCAGCGAAGTACGACTTCACGGACGACTTCGCCGACAAACCCAGGCAAAGCGGCTGTAGGCTCATGGCAACCAAGGTAAGGGGCGTGAAGGCAACATTGGTCTTGGCATCGTGCAGCGGAGCGGCAACTCCTGTTACGCTGCATCATATCTTCGTCCAACTCCGTAAAATGTCGCCAAAAGAACGGCAGAGCATTACCCGACCGCTCCCTCCACTGCGTTGCGGCCGGCATCACGGATCGGCCGTGCGTCAAAAAAGACGGGACGACTCCGATGGAGGCGCCCCGCAAATTTTACAGCAGTAGTATGCTGCTACGTTCGAATACACTATCTGTACTCGAACGGTATAGTAGACGACTTAACGGGAACGTCGATAGCATTGGTTACGGCGTAACCCTTATCGACAAGCTCCGTTACGAAGAATATCACATGACAATTCTTCACGACCCAACTTTCATCCAAGGTCATCGTAAAGAGATGCTCACCGGTACCGCCGGCAGCCAACGCACCGACCTCATGGCCGGAATAATCCGAACCAGAGTAACGACTATTCACGTGGCGGATAACATTATTATGCGTGTTGAAATCGTAATCCCCCTTCATACCATTGTTCAGTTGAGTACCTGTCAGACCATCTTCCAGCACCCAAGCGCCTACGCGGAACGAACCGGAGCGAGCAGCCTTCACCGTAACACGAGCGACCAGTTTGTTTCCAGCAACTTCCATACCGACCGAAATACCGGCACCGGCATCCACAGAGAGCGATTTGTCGATATTTTTCTTGATGTTAGATACGTTGCTGTTGTAACCAAAATTACCAATCCCTGTCTGGAAATCGAAATTTACATAAGGATACGTGCTGACACCCATAGCGTAATCCAAAGGCACATCGGGCTGATAAGGATCACCCCCATAGGTGTGACAGGCTGCCAATACGGACTTGTCCGCATATTCGGCCGACTTGCGTACATCTTCCATCGCAGCGATCATAAAAGGACAGAAGCCGCAACCCAAGCCCGTGAACTGCGTGATGAGCGTCCGGCGGACGAACGAGGTGTTGTCCGGCTGGGGATCTTCCGGAGCGTCAGGCACCGAGAACTCTACAGCAGAAATGGTTGTCGGACGATCTTTGGTATTGTGGGTCTTATAAGCAACCCAGAACGAAAATTCACCCGGCTCGGTAACAGTGTACACAAGCGTGTTGTCCTCGATGGTGAATTTCGAAAGGTCGAGCACGTCGTTACTTTTGGCATCGTAGAAAGCGACTGCGTCGAGCGACAATTTCACTTTGTCATAATAGACATTAATGCGGGCGGCATCCTGCCCGTCGGCATTGATTACCGTCGTCGATGCCGTCACCTGCAGACCGTTTTCGATGTTTTCATTCGTACCCCCATTGCCGTTTTGACCGCCACCGGGGGTCACCGGATCCTGCCCCGAACATCCCGCGCTCAACATAGCCATACAAAGCGCAGGGATAATGAATTTCTTGAATTTCATAATCTGTTTTTTAATTAAAAGGATGAAGTGATCACAAGGTTCAGACCCGTGTAAGCCGGCATATAACGACACGCCCCTCCCGAACAAACATAGCCTGCACGATTGCGGCCGTAGCTGAGTTGAATACGCGTACGATTTTTCAGGTAACTGAATCCTGCACTGTAATAATTCGTTTTAGTAAAGGAGTTAGCCTCGGTCTCGTCGAGGTTATACATATCGCTCACAAAGAAACTCCAATGCGGCACCATGTTGAACTCCACCAAAGCCGCGACCCAGTCACCCTCGTAGTCGGTCGAATAAAGGTATTGCGCCTCGACGCGCAACGACTTTTTCGAGTCGAATTTGTAGGTGACATCGCCTATGAAAATGTTGGATACGTAGGTCTGACGCTGGAAACCATGACTCGGGTTGCGCTTCTGGATCGAAACAAGCAGCGAGGTTTTGAGTTTCTTGTTCCACTGGCGCTCTACATCGATGTTAATATCACGCCACATCAACTCCCGCTCGCCCGATTCGCTCTGCTCCGAACGCAGCGTATAGAAAGTGGATAAGTTGGCGTGGAAATTCCAGTAGCGATGACGGTTCGACTTGCTGCGATACGTATAGTAGAGATCCACCTGACCGCCTATTTCGCCGTCGGTATTAACGATATACGGTTCCAAATTGGCCAACAGGTAAGTGTACTGGCGCGTCAGAGAGGGCAGGTAGTTGAGTACATTGCCCGTACCAGAGCCGTAAAGCGAAAGCATCGTCCCCATACGGTCTAACCGGCGGAAACTACCCGAGATGCTGAAAGGTCCGTAGTTATAACCGGCCTCGACCAAGATGGCGTTGCCGGCTGCGGCTACGTCCGCAACAGTCGAGTAGATGTCCTTCCCCTTATATACGTATTCGCCTTTGAGCGAAAGCCCCTTCCAGTCGAAATTCAGGCGACCCGAATACATGTTCAGGTTGGGCGAGGTAAGTCCGCGAGAGGCGAAGTCGATCGTCTGATCCTTGTCGAGCGACTCGTAGCGGTTGACGTAGCTGCCCTCAGCCGAGAACTGCGCAGCGTTCCAACCGAAAATATCATTCAATGAAATGTGCAGATCGGCACCGCGCACCCACGAATCCGCATAGTCGGTGTAGAGCCGGGGACGACCGTACATACCTTTCACCTCGACGTAGTCGCCGAAGCGGTAGATACCCTGCACACCCTCGATCGAATTGTTGAATCCCAGCTGACGGTCTTCGAACGAACGAAAAATAAGTCCGCTGCCGAACTGGTCGAAAATATCACCCACCCGCACGGAATAGTTGTGATCCTGCCACTGGATATACTTCGAGGAGAGATAGAAGTGATAGGCTCCGGGCTGCTGGCCGATCTCATATCCCTGCAATGCAGGGAGATAAGCGTCAATCTGGAGTCCCGCAGAAAAACGACCGTTCATGTAGTCGAGTTTCATGTAGTTGTTCGAACCGAAACGATCGTCGGGAGCAGTGCCTGCTGCACCCAATCCCGAGTCGTCCTGGTAGTAGATCGAGTTGCTCTCGAAACTACCGGAGAGCTGGCCCTCCCCCACGCGAACCTGCGCCGAAACGGCAAGCGTCGCCAAGAGTGCAAGCGCCAAGCCAAACAGTTTTTTCAACATATCGGAATCTTTTTTCGATTTAAAGAGTAACTCTCTTCTGCTTCCATAAAATACGCCTCCGCACCTCCAGCGGATTTGCGCATCCGGTTATTTTATAAAAGCATAAAGCAGGGGGAAAATTCCCATTCCGGGTACCTCCCCCTGCCTTATTTCAAAAGAGTCTGTTAGCGACGGATATATTTACCTGCCGCCCGCTGCTTCCAACGCTCGCGGAGCGACTTCTCGGCAAGAGGAGTAACCTTAAGCGGCTCGTAGCTCTTCGCATCAGATACGCTCGTGCGGCTCAACGGGCGGACAGCACGCTCGGCACCCAGCACATCGTTCGTCGTCACGGACTTGCCGCCCTTGACAACCGACTTCACGGACTCACCATTCCAACCCTTGGTCAGCGTCAGTGCGCCGCATACCCGGGTGTTGGTCGAATACTGTCCTCCGTAGATTATCTTCGCTGCATTCGGGTAGTAAGTATCACCTTGGTACTCATATCCCCCTACAGTGATCGTAGAGTTATCGCTGCTAATCGTTACGGGGAACTCACCCTGCGTAATCGCCATTTTGCTGATACCAATGAAATAGTACTCGGCCCCCTTGTTCCATAACGTAAGCGGCGGCAGGTTGGTTACGTCGAACGGAGCGACTACGGAACCGTCGGATTTCATCTCGAGATACCACTTCGGACCGAAATCGAAGAACATAGACTCCGTATCGTAGCCGTTGTACTCTTCCGTAGTTGCGATGAAAAGGTCGTATGGCGTCTTCCAGCCGGCCAGGTAGTTGGTACTGTACTCGTACTTCGGACGGTCGATATCGAGTCCCAGGCAAAGCAGGCGGTTCTGGCCGCGCAGACGCTCATTGTAGAGCTTAAGCTGCTTCTTGAAGCCCTCGTACAACTCCTCTACCTGCTCTTTCGAGTAGTTTGTGTTATCCAGATAGTAGTCAATGACCTCCTGGGACAGACTCTCCGGACACGTCAGTCCAGAAACGATCTCCACCTTGCAGGTCATCGGCGCCTCGCCGCCCTCGTATTCAGCCGACAGCGTCCACTCACCCAGCAGACTTACGAAATACTTCGAATCTACCGGCTCTTTATCAGGTACAGGCATAGAACGCTTCTTGCCGATGGCAGAACCATCTTCGTCGGGATCGTTGCCGGTACCCTCGTCATTGTAAGCGATTACACCCAGGTAGGTGTTGGCGTCGGGACGGGTCGAGAACATTACGTTGTAACCCTCGGCCGAGTTGATCTTCTCGATCTCATCCGGAGTAAACGCGTTACCGTTTTCGATCAGGTCGGTGTTAGTCTTGCCGGCGTTGAGTTCGACCTCCCACTCACGCTCGTAGTTGGCAGCGTACTTGGCAGTCACCGCGTCACCCGTAGTACATTTGATATTGAACCAAACTTCGTAGGGCGACTCCTCATGACCTTCCGGAGCATCGATACCGGTAACGGTTACCTCGGGAGCCGGTTTCGTAGGTTCGGGCAGCGTAAAGCCTTCGAGTTTGGCGAAAGCCTGCTTCGAACCGGTATTATCGTTGATACCCACCGCATAGACGTAATACTTCATACCCGGCGTGAACTTAGTGAAATACTCCGTCAGGTTGAAAGAGAAGTCGGTCTGCCCTTTGGCTATCTCATAAGTCTGGACATTGAGGATGTAAGGTGCGTTGTAAGAGGTCAGCGCCCACTGCATATTCGACAGGTCGCCTTTCAGCATTGACGTCTTAATCGCCTCCATATCATACTCCTCGAAAATACCAAGACACAGGTAGGATACCCCCTCGCACAACTCGAAAGTGAGCAGACCGCCGTTGGGTCTCAATTTATCGGTATTGATCTTGATCTCACCGAGTTTTTCGGGCTTCTTGTTGGTAACCTCTATCTTCTGGTAGTAGCCGGTCCAGAAATCGCCCTGCTCTACATCGTCGGCACGGGAACCGGCTTCTCCCAAGATACCATCGCCACCGTTGACAGCTTCGTAGTATGCGTCCTGATCCCAAAGGGGCAAATAGTATCCCTGACCGAAGCCCCAAGGGTGCTCGCCGGATGCGAACTCGCCGAGCAGCACATAATTGAGCTGTCCAGGCACCATCGGGTTCCAGAGCGTTATCATCGAGCCTTCCTCATCGGTCACAGGCTCGCCATTCTCGTCGCGTAAAATCGAATTCTCCTCGTTGAATACAAAAACAGTATTCTCGGTAATATAGTTGTGATATATACCGTCGAAGAGATTCATCATGTCGGCGTCGGTATAGTTCATCATACTCTGATAATTATACGTCAACATGTCTATCAGCAGATATTTGATCACATTCTCGGGATCGGTCGGCTGGAATTTCACGTTCATGCTAAAACTCATGTAGTCCACGTCAAACACGTCGTACGCGTTATCGCCGAACGAAGCGGTCTTGGCCTCAACCTCGAGAACCTTCTCAAAGAACTCTTCGTTCGCAGTGGTGGCAGCCACATAGATCACATACTCCGTATCGGGGTCCAGTTTACTTACGGTCAGCGAAGAAACGCCGTCCGCAATCGCAGATTTGACGCCGGTCGCAAAGACGATCGTTGCCGTCGGTGTTTCCTTGGCATCGGCCTTGGGCGTCGCCAGGTAAGCAATTTCTGTCAAATTAGCGGCAGTCACCTCCAATTTGACTGTCGAATACTGTGCTTCAAGGAACTTCACTTCCAATGAAGGCCAAGTACCGGGGTCTGGTTCTGTCTTGTCGTCGGTACACCCCGTCAATCCTACTCCTGCAAGCAGCATGCATACAAGAGAAAATAAATTAACAAATAAATGTTTCATAAAAAAATTTTTAATAAGGCAATTAAGGGTTTCTTCGTTTACAATATTATCATATCACCATTCGTCTGCGGTTAAAGCAAACCATCTGCATGGCCTTTTCGCAAAATACGGGTGTAAATATAAAAATTATTTTATAAAAAAACAAAAACAGAAAATTTCACCAGCTATCTATTTCCGCAATAAATGATCCACGACGAGATTCCTGCTTTCGGCGAAACGCCGGATCTCATCCTGCTGGTTGGCAAGATGCTGTTTTCCCATGCTGACACGTAAATAACCTATTATCATAATACAAATGATTTTAACCGAGGCAACGTCGCCTCGGTCGGTAAAGGTAAGCGTATGCTTCGGGAGCACCGGAATACAAAACCTTCCGGCATAAACAGTCCGGACCAGCCGCAAAGCCCGGAAAATAGATGGAATTATCATATTCGTTCGCACCGAATGATCCCCACAGCGGTTTTCTACCTCCGAATTTGGATTTTTGCCGGATTTTGCTTAATTTGGTGATATTGATCCTCTCGGACAAAGGCTACCTTCCATGACGAAACACACGATAATATTTATGACATTATTCATTTGTTCGAGTTGTCGTAGCTTGCAGGGCACGGTATTTTGCATCGATCGGCAATCGGACAATCTCAACAATCGGTTAAAATTATCGGACTACACCCTGGACCGAGCAGGCAATTCCATGATTACGGATCGGGATACGATCTATCGGTTAGCGCTGCTTTTTTTAGGTAACGATACGACGGGATACGGAAATTGGAAACAATATTATCGAATTCCTTTCGACGGGAATCGTACCATGAGATTGGTCCTCGACGGAGGCGACGATCCGGGGCCGCGAGAATATTTAATATTGCACGACGAACACGGTAAAATTGTTCGCTATATCGAAGTTGCGGCGGAATATGGAGATGGTCCCCGCTCAAAAAAAATATATAGCGTGCTGACTAAAGACAGCCTGTATGTTTACACGGTTACTACGGAAGCATTTTTGACCGGCGACGATTTTATAGACGATACGAAACCTGCAACAGCGGATACGATGAAAAAAAGCTACCATATCGGCGACTTGACAGCGATTTACAGGTAAAACTTAGTTAAAGATTGTTCGGGCAAAGCTCAAAATTTCTCAGCAGCTCAAAATAATTCCGACATTTTACGGCATCGGATTTGGCATTATCGGAAATATTGCGTAATTTGGGTTGCAATTCGATACTCTTTGATGGCAAAAGCGACTGTACGAATTTTCAAAAATCACGGATTCAAACAAATCAACCGGAATATCGAAGAACTGAAATTTACCCTATTAAATTATAACACGGTCAGTTTCCTACGTAAAATCCGGCAGGAAAAACCGCAGCGGCAGCGAATATGAAACGAATAAGTTTTCTGGCGATATTCTTCGTCATCGCTTCTCTCGGTGCCATCCACGCCCAACAACGCACGGGTTTCGCCTATTACGACCTCGACCGCCTCTACGACACGATCCCGTCGCTCTTCTACGACGACACGGACTACACACCCGAAGGACGGCTGCGCTGGAGCGGCGAGCGTTACCGCGCCAAAGTCGAACGGGCGGGCGCTGTAATCGGCCGGATGGCGATGCCGCTCGCAGGAGTGTATGGAGTCGAAAACGAGGAGGTTGTCAAAGACTTGGTCCGGGCGTCGGACCTGCCGTACAGTTATGTGCACCGCACCCTCAATACGCTGGACGGGATGGATTTCGCCTTGCTCTACTATGCCGACCGGTTCTTCACGGAACGTATCGAAACAGGTTATGGCTACCTCTGCGTCGAGGGTATGCTGGACGGCAAGCCGACAGCCGTATTGCTGACACGCGGCGACCGATATGCCGCTGAACTGCTGGAGGAGCTGCGCGAACGAACACCCGGCATCCGGATCCTCTGTGCAGGCAAGCTCCCGTCCGGAACTGCGGAAAAGCTCTCGCTCAGAGACGCATTGACCCCGGCCGAACGCCGGGGTCGGGGCAATGCCTACGCACGGGGCGGCTGGTGGCTGCACGACCGAATCCTGACAGACACGACGCTGACCGTCATCCGGGCCGATGTTTTCGCCCGGCGCGACCTGCTCGATCCCCGCAGCGGAACGCCCCTGCCGACCTATCGGCGACAACGCTATACGGGTGGCATCGGCCGATATTTTCCAATATTTTTATATATTAAATAAGTTTTTTGATTATCCGAAAAATCATCGTATCTTTGCCCCTCCGGAAAAGACGGTTTTTTCACCGCTGCCTTCCCAATGGAAGGCCTCGCCCGCAGCCCGGCGGAAACAACTCTGAAACAGCACATTTATTGGGAAAAACACTATTATAATCAACAACGACAAGTTATGGCAGACGTTAAACGAGTCTATACCTTCGGCAACAAGGAAGCGGAAGGTAACGGCAAAATGAGGGAACTGCTCGGCGGTAAGGGTGCGAACCTGGCCGAAATGAACCTGATCGGTATTCCGGTTCCCCCGGGATTCACCATCACCACCGAAGTATGCAGCGAATACTACGCACAAGGACGCGAGAAAGTCGTGGGGCTGCTTCGCCCCGAAGTGGAGAAGGCGATGAAGAACATCGAAAAACTGACCGGCATGAAGTTCGGCGACAAAGAGATGCCGCTGCTGGTATCGGTTCGTTCGGGCGCACGCGCTTCGATGCCGGGCATGATGGACACCATCCTCAACCTGGGTATGAACGACCAGGCCGTGGAAGCCGTAGCCAAGCGCACGGGCAACCCCCGTTTCGCATGGGACTCGTACCGCCGTTTCGTACAGATGTACGGCGACGTGGTGCTGGGCATGAAGCCCGCTTCGAAAGAGGAGCACGATCCGTTCGAGGAGTTGATCGATGCGCAGAAAGAGAAGCGCGGCGTGAAAAACGACACCGACCTGACGACCGACGACCTGAAGGAGCTGGTGCACAACTTCAAGGCAGCCGTAAAGAAACAGACCGGCGAGGATTTCCCGGCAAATCCCTGGGATCAGCTCTGGGGCGCTATCTGCGCCGTATTCGGTTCGTGGATGAACGAGCGTGCCATCCTCTACCGCAAGCTCAACAACATTCCGGCGGAATGGGGCACGGCCGTATCGGTACAGGCGATGGTATTCGGCAACATGGGCGACAACTCGGCGACCGGCGTAGCCTTCTCGCGCGACGCAGCAACGGGTGAAAACCTCTTCAACGGCGAATACCTGATCAACGCACAGGGCGAAGACGTGGTAGCGGGCATCCGCACTCCCCAGCAGATCACCATCGAGGGTTCGCGCCGCTGGGCCAAGGCACAGAACGTATCGGAAGCCGAGCGTCGCAGCAAATACCCCTCGCTCGAGGAGGTGATGCCGGCCGTATATAAAGAACTCAACGAGATACAGCACCACCTGGAGCAGTATTTCAAGGATATGCAGGACATCGAATTCACGATCCAGGACGGCAAACTCTGGATGCTCCAGTGTCGCAACGGCAAGCGTACGGGCGCCGCGATGGTGAAGATCGCCATGGACATGCTGCGCGAAGGCCTGATCGACGAAAAAGACCGCCGTACTGCGCTGCGAGCCGGCCAAACTCGACGAGCCTGCTCCACCCCGTTTTCGACAAGACGGCGATGAAAAACGCCAAAGTCATCGTAAAGGGACTGCCCGCATCGCCGGGCGCAGCGACCGGTCCGGTGGTGTTCTTCGCCGAAGATGCCGAAAAAATGCTCAAGGAGAAAAAAACCAACGTGCGATTCTGGTCCGCATCGAAACTTCGCCCGAAGACCTGAAGGGCATGCTCGACGCCGCCGGCATCCTGACCGCACGCGGCGGCATGACCTCCCCCACGCCGCGGTCGTAGCGCGCGGCATGGGCAAGTGCTGCGTATCGGGTGCAGGCGAGCTGCAGATCGACTACAAGGCACGTACGATCCGCGTAAACGGATATGAAATCAAGGAGGGCGACTGGATTTCGCTCAACGGTTCGACAGGCGAGGTGTACCTGGGGCAGGTAGCGACACAGGCCGCCGATTTGAGCGGCGACTTCGGACAGCTCATGGAGCTGGCCCGCAAGTACTCGGTGCTGAAAGTACGCGCCAACGCCGACACGCCGAAAGATGCGGCGCAGGCCTTTATGTTCGGCGCCGAAGGTATCGGTCTCTGCCGCACGGAACACATGTTCTTCGAAGGCGACCGCATCAAGGCCGTACGCGAGATGATTCTCGCCGACGACGAAGCCGGCCGCCGCGTAGCACTCGCCAAGTTGCTGCCGATGCAGCGCAGCGACTTCGAGGGGCTGTTCAAGGCGATGCAGGGCCATCCCGTGACGGTCCGCCTGCTCGATCCCCCCTTGCATGAATTCGTCCCCCACTTCGAGAAGGAACAGCGCGAACTGGCCAAGGACATGAACGTTCCCTACGAAAAGATCGCGGCCAAAGTGGAGTTGCTGGCAGAAGTCAATCCGATGCTGGGCCATCGCGGCTGCCGCCTGGGCAACACCTATCCCGAAATTACCGAGATGCAGACCCGGGCCATCATCGAGGCGGCTATGAACGTAAAGAAAACGGGCATTCCCGTACACGTGGAGATCATGGTGCCGCTGGTGGGCAACCACAAGGAGCTGCGTTACCAGAAGAACATCATCGACCAGACGGCCGAGAAGGTCTTCTCCGAACGTAACGACCGCCTGGAATACATGGTCGGCACGATGATCGAAGTTCCGCGTGCGGCAGTCACCGCCCACCAGATCGCCGAAGTCGCCGAATTCTTCTCGTTCGGCACCAACGACCTGACGCAGATGACGCTCGGCTTCTCGCGCGACGACATCGCCAAGTTCCTGCCGATCTACCTGGAGAAAGGCATTCTGAAGAACGACCCGTTCCAGATCCTCGACCGCAACGGCGTGGGACAGTTGATCCGCGAGGCGGTATTCAAAGGCCGCGGCACACGCGAAAACCTCAAATGCGGCATCTGCGGCGAACACGGCGGCGAACCTTCGTCGGTGGAGTTCTGCCACTTCGCAGGTCTGAACTACGTGAGCTGCTCTCCGTTCCGCGTGCCCATCGCACGCCTGGCGGCAGCGCATGCGGCTCTCAAAGAGGCATAAAACGATATACATGCGACGAAATCCTCCCGAACCAATCGGTTCGGGAGGATTTTTATAACCACGACCGGCAACTCCTATTCAGCGAATTGCTGCGCCACCGCCGCATCGTAGTCGGCATTGGTAAAAGTATAGGTCCAACGGGTTCTGACCGCATGAGATGCCGTTACCTCCTCCTCATAATTCCAATCGATAGTAGAGTCCTGCCTCGAATAATAATCGGAATCGCGCGGCGGCTGATACCCCTTGATATAAATCGCTTTAGTCCCATCCTCAAAGACAACTTCCACATACCGGATATAGCTCGACGGAGGTGGACAGTATGCTATTGCCCCATCCACCCTTTCGCTCTCAAAACTTTCGCCCGGCTCTATGATTTCGTTTTCGATTACCAACTCACCGTACTCGCGTGCCACGGAGAGCGTAATCCGGTGATCGCTGTCATTGGCCCAGATAAAGTAACTAAAACCTCCGTAGTCTGTATCGTTGCTACATCCCGTCATACAATACGCCAGCGGCAACGTTGCCAATATACCGAATAATAGTCTTTTCATAATCGAAACATTAGGAGGGATTGTTTGTAAAATATTTATTCCCATGTAATTTACAACATTATAACGACACACACAAATTATTTACAAAAAAGAACAAGACACCGTCCATTATCAAACCAACCACCACATGCCTCTTTAATCATAAAAAATAATTTTCAAAATACAGCACGTATAAACCCCACACACGATCCTGTGACAAATACTGTTCGATCTCAGAGTATCTCCATTTTCATTCGGCTCCCCAGGATTCGGCGAAACGGAAATTTTTCGTACCTTTGACTTCATCTTAGGTACTCCGCCTCGGCAAAGTGCAAATATAAATTTGCTCATACGGCCGGTTCGTTCGTATCTTTGTTTTCGAGAGAATCTAAATTATCCGACGGCAGCAAGGAATCATTCCGGCAAAAGCCGTATCGAAGTCTGCAAAAGCTATGAAAAAAACACTGCTGGCAATACTTATCTTATTCAGCGCTTTCTACGCATCGGCACAGGACAGAGGTTCCTGGGGCATAGGTCCGAAGATCAATCTCTACACCCATACCGGCCGGGGCGCCGTCTTCGGCATCGGCGGCTATTTCCGATACAGCCTGACCGATGCGCTGCGGCTGGAAACGGGAATCGTCATTCCCTGCAAATCGGAATGTTCGGTGGACATCGGGTGCGACGCCCATTATCTCTTCCACATAACCGAACAATGGAGCCTCTTCCCCACAGTCGGCGTCAATGTGAACGACTTGGGCAAATGGTCCTGCGGCTTCGATGTGGGCGGAGGCTGCGACTACCGGATCACCCGCCGCTGGAGTACATCGCTCATGTTCAAATACCGTTTCCAGACAGCCATGTTCGCACGGAATCCGATCCTGATCTCCCTGGGCGGAACTTTCACATTCTGACGGAAAAACACGGCGTTTATCGCCATTCAGACCTGCGATTCAAATGCTTCGGGATCGCGGATTGTACATGCCCACCCTCCCTTCCGAAAAGAGCATACTGGAATAATGAAGGTTCCGACCGCATCCAAGAAAGAGGCCGCCCAAAGCAAAATAAAGTTTCGGCGCCCGAAACGAATCCGGTATAAACGAATACAGCCTCCAAGGAGAATCCTACACACGTCGCTGAATACCCGAAAGTCCAGCCCGTTTTTCGCCTCCGACCGCAACCGTTCCGGACCCATATTACGTATTCAGTCCCCTCAATTCCGCCCCTCGGAAAACGTTCTTCATCAGCAAAGGGAAAAATGATCGAACAGAAAAAACACCGAACCGACAGCATAAAAGAAGCCCGGAGCAAATTGCTCCGGGCTTCTTATTTCCTCGAGTTCTCTCTTTAGAAGCAATAAACGCACGTAATACCGAAATTACACAATGCCCGTTCGTTGAACTCGGAATGCGATCCCCCGTCCCAATAAGCGATTCCGGGACCGAAAGCCGGCGACCAGTCGAACGAAAGACGTACCGGAGCCCCCTTGAAGGCAATACCCAGTTTAGCCGAGCCGGCCACGCCTACATAAGCGTAATGCCCTTTGCCGCCCACATTGATACCTGCACCGGCATCGAAGAACCAACGACCTGCCGACGGCGTCCAATCCATATTGCAAACATTCCAATTATACAATACCGAGAAATCAGCCGTCACCGTACCGCCGGCATTGGCCCAATAAGCACCGAAACGGGCTTCCACATAATTATCGTTGCTGAATACATACTGTCCGACAGCCTGGAAACCGGATCCGATACGACCACCGACCGTCCAATTCTGGGCAGATGCCGACCACGCGAGCAAGCCCATTGCCAATGTAAGTAAAAGTTTTTTCATCGTATGAAAATTTAAAATGATAAAATATTATATGTCCTATTTCTAATATATAAAGGTAATAAAAATTTTCCGGAGTTTACCCCTTTCTCTGGAAAATTTCAACTTTTAGGCCAATGTCGCTCTCTTTTCGGTCAATCCCGTAACTTTTACCGGAACGCCCCCTATTTAGTCTTGTACGAGCATTTGTAACGACCCTTCGTCAAGCTCATCAACTTACTCTTAATCAGATTTCTGCGCAAAGGCGACAAGCGATCCGTGAAGACGACTCCTTCCAGATGGTCATATTCGTGCTGGATCACCCAGGCTGGCAGCCCGGTGAACTCTTCGTCGTGCGGCTCGAAATTCTCGTCCAGATAACGCATCCGGATCGCAAGCGAACGCCGCACGCTCTCGTGCAATCCCGGCAGCGAAAGACATCCCTCTTCGTAGAGTTTCGTCTCCTCGGAAACTTCGTAAATTTCGGGATTAATGAACGCACGCCGGTAATCGGCCAGTTCGGGATGGTCTTCGCCCCAAGGCGTGCAGTCCACGATGAACAGGCGGATGCTTTTACCGATCTGGGGAGCCGCAAGCCCTACGCCTTCGGCCTCCTCGAGCGTGAGGAACATATCCTCGATCAACTTTTTAACTTCGGGATAGTCGGGTCCGATCTCCCGGCATTTTTCGCGCAGTACCGGCGCCCCGAAAACAACTATCGGATAAATCATAACTTTTTTCCATTTTTAACCCGGCCGCAGCCGGAAAACTAACTTCGGCTCTCCATATATCCTTGCAGGATAATGGTCGCCGATATCTTGTCCACAAGCGCCTTGTCCCGGCGGGCCATCTTGCCCATACCGCTCTCGAGCATCGTGCGGTGAGCGATGACCGAGGTGAAACGCTCGTCGTAAAACACCACCTCCTTGTCGGGATAGGCCCTGCGCAGGCGGGCCGCCAACGGTTCCACGTAACGCCACGTTTCGGACGGAGCGCCACTCATTTGCATCGGCTTTCCGATCACTATGGTCGAAACGTCGTTCGCCGCGAAATATTGCGCCAACCAGCGTTCCAACCCTTTGGTTTCGACGGTTTCGAGCCCTCCGGCAATGATCCGCAAGGGATCGCTCACGGCGATTCCCGTGCGCTTCGTTCCATAATCTATGGCCAAAATACGTCCCACGATCTTACCTTATCCAATAGCTCGAACAACACCGGCCCACACACCCTCACGAACATTCCCGATACGAAACACACTGTACTCGCCGTCCGACGCACCCGGCGCGAAACCCGCAACAGCCCTGTCAGACATTCAATTTCTTGAGGAGGCTGCGCAGCGAACACTCCGCATCGACCAGTCCGAAGAGGGCATCGATCGCCACGCGCTCCTGCTGCATCGTATCGCGGTGGCGCACCGTCACGGTATTATCCTCGAGGGTCTGGCCATCGACGGTCACGCACAGCGGCGTACCGATCGCATCCTGCCGGCGGTAACGCTTGCCCACCGAATCCTTCTCGTCATACACGACGTTGAAATCATACTTCAACAGATCGACGATCCGCTGCGCCACTTCGGGCATGCCGTCCTTCTTCACCAAAGGCAACACGGCCACCTTCGTCGGAGCAAGAGCCGCCGGAATCCGCAGCACGACGCGCTCTTCGCCGTTTTCGAGCTTCTCCTCGGTATAAGCCGCCGACATCACCTGCAGGAACATACGATCCACGCCGATCGAGGTTTCCACGACGTAAGGCACATAACTTTCGCCTGTTTCGGAGTCGAAATACTGGATCTTCTTGCCCGAGAATTTCTGGTGGTTAGACAGGTCGAAATCCGTACGGGAGTGGATGCCCTCCACCTCCTTGAACCCGAACGGGAAATTGTACTCGATATCGGTCGCGGCATTGGCGTAATGGGCCAGCTTGTCGTGGTCGTGGAAACGGTAGTTATCCGCCCCGAAGCCGAGCGCCCGATGCCATTTCATACGCGTATCGCGCCATTCGGCCCACCACCGCATCTCCTCGCCCGGGCGGACGAAGAACTGCATCTCCATCTGTTCGAACTCGCGCATGCGGAAGATGAACTGACGCGCCACGATCTCGTTGCGGAACGCCTTGCCGATCTGGGCGATACCGAACGGCAGCTTCATGCGGCCGGTCTTCTGCACGTTCAGGAAATTGACGAAGATACCCTGCGCCGTTTCGGGCCGCAGGTAAATCGTATTGGCCCCCTCGGCCGTCGAACCCATCTGGGTCGAAAACATCAGGTTGAACTGCCGCACCTCGGTCCAGTTGCGCGTACCCGAAATCGGGCAGACGATCTCGCAGTCGAGGATGATCCGCCGCAGCTCTTCCAGATCGTTGGCGTTCAACGCGTCGGCAAAGCGCTTGTGCACGGAGTCCCGCGCTGCGGCGATCTCCAGCACACGGGGCGAAGTCGAGCGGTACTGCTCCTCGTTGAAGTTCTCCTTGAAGCGCTTCTTCGCCTTATCGACCTCTTTCTGAATCTTGTCGTCCTGCTTGGCCAGCCACTCTTCGATCAACACGTCGGCGCGGTAACGCTTCTTCGAATCCTTGTTGTCGATCAACGGGTCGTTGAACGCCCCGACATGGCCCGAAGCCTCCCACGTGCGGGGATGCATGAAGATCGCCGAATCGAGGCCGACGATGTTCTCATGAAGACGCACCATCGAATCCCACCAGTAACGCTTGATATTGTTCTTCAACTCGACGCCGTTCTGCCCGTAATCGTACACGGCACCCAGTCCGTCGTATATTTCGCTGGAAGGAAAGATGAAGCCGTACTCCTTGCAGTGGGCTACCAGTTTTTTGAAAAGTTCTTCCTGAGTCATCGTATTTTGCATTTACTATTTTCTGAAAAACAAAAGTACAAAATAAATGGGAATGTAAGGTACTCCGAACCGTTTTTTCTATCTTTACGCCAAAATTCGGAAATATCCGGAGCGGAAGACAAATACATCTGTTTCATATTCATCGTACCCGAACGAATAACCATCAAAAAATACACAAATGAAAGGATTGAAACTTCTTCTTCTCACGTTTGCAACCCTCGCGATTACGGCTTGCAGCGACGACACAACGGATGAATGGCATGGAGATTTCGGCTCCATTCAGGTCCCCGATACACGACAGCTCTCCCAGAAGATCCCCGCAGGACAAACCGCAGGGAATTCGGAAATTTTCTTTTCGACGAACGATGCCTGGAATTCCGCCATCACGGACGAATCCCGCGCCGAAGCCCCGACGTGGGTACGCATAAATCCCGATCACGGAGATGCGGCAGGCGATTACGACATCCGCGTCGAAACGGATCCCAACACCGCCGAAGAATCCCGCACGGCCTTTATCGAAATCACCTGCGGCACGAACTCGATTCTCATCACCATCACCCAGTCGGGAACCGATGGAGAGGATACCAATGAACCGGACGAACCCAACATCGGAGAACAGGTTCGGTATTGGCAACTGCACAAGATCGTCGGGCGCGACGCTTCGGGAAGTCTGATTGCTGAAATGGAATATACTTATGAACTTCCGGCGGAATTCAGCAAGGAGTGCCGTATCACGGGTTTCAAAATATCCGCAGCGGACAAGAACGGCACGCTCCGTCCCGTCGAAACATGGCAGTTCACCTACGAGGGAGACGATTGCATCCGATTCTCCTTCACCCGGGAAATCGATGGCGAGCAACCTTATACGCAAACTGCAGACGGAACCCTATACGGCTACTTCTGCGATGTACGAAGCGGAGGATACGAACTCACCTCGACACTTTCCGGCAGTGAAATAGAAACGTACGGCTTCGATTGCACATACGGCACCGGCTCCTTCAACTCCGACAAACTCACCTCCATATCGCGTTACAATTCCCTGACTTTGGAACCCATCTGCGAAAAATACGAATGGGAAAAAGATCCCTGGGGTCCGCTGGAGGCTTGGGATAATTGCAGTGCTGTCATCCGAACGCTCGAGAACGAGCCAAATACGGAAACATTCCGGCAAGAGTACGGTTACGACTACGATGAAACGACGGCTTGGAGCGATTTCATCTACGAATTGGAAGGCACTCCCCTCCTCAACAGCGACCCGGTCCTGCTGCTGGTTGCCGAACCGGATATCCTGCGCGGACTGGGTTTCTTCAGCAGTCTCAACAACGATCTTTTCCGAACGGTCACGACCCGTTCCGACGACGCGGTTACGACCCAGACCTTCGAATACACGCGTCAGACAGTCGCACACGATGCTGAAATTGCGACACCGCTCATCATTACCCGCACGACCCGAAGCGACGAGCGGGAGAGCGTCTGTCGATTCGAGATTCAATTCCGCCGCTTCGACCTCCAAAATTAGAAATTCGTACTTTGCGGCCAGCCTGTGCGCACCCGGCAACGAAAAGCGAGGAAAGGTTCTTGCCATTCCTCGCTTTTCGTTACCGATGCCCGGTCCGGTCATTTCGCTCCCATCTCCGGGATAATCGTCCATTCGTTCGACTTGCAGTCCTTATTTCAGAGTTTCCGATCATTCGAAAAAAGATTCACCTTATGCTCTTCCTCAAAAAAGAAATACGGCACAGATCGGCAAAAATTTCCCGGCAGTCTAAACTTACGTTCTCCCTTCGGAAGAAAAACCTTTCTACGACAAAACAAAGTGAACCCGGAAGACGATAATCCACAGCCAACTCTTCCCGCAACGATTAAAGAGTCGCACGCCCCCCGTTACGATGGTCCCGTCTCTTCCTGCCCACAACCTGCGCAACGATGGACCGCAGCGGCAGAACGAAAAGCTGTCTAACATGTCCGATTTTAATGTTTTCGCCCCCGTCGGAGTTTATTCCGCCAGGGGCAATTCTCAATTTCGGGGATTTGGCAGACAGCTTCGTCACAGCCGGAACTATTGCAGCAAACCGCTCTGTCGGAAACTGTACTCACCGCCCCGTGCGATAATCAGGTGATCGAGCAGCCGAATATCGAACAGCGCGGCCGCCTCGGCAATTTTCTTCGTGAGAATCTTATCCTGCTCGCTGGGCAAGGCAGCACCGGAAGGATGGTTGTGAACCAGGATAATCTGCGTGGCCAGCAGTTCGAGGGCCCGTTTGATGACCAACCGGTGATCCACCACCGTCGCCTGCACCCCGCCCTGGCTTACCCGCTGCCGCTCGACGATCCGGTTGCCCGTATTGAGGTACAGGCACCAGCACTCCTCGTGCTTCATCTCCGTCAGCAGGGGTCTGAATATTCGGACCACATCGTTGCTCGAACCGATCGGATCGGGGCCCAACTCCCTGGCAGCAAGCACCCTCCGGCCCAATTCGACAGCCGCCTGAATCCGGGCAGCGCGTTTGAGGCCGATCCCGGCAGCCATACGCAACCGCGCGATGTCGGCATATCCCAATGCAGCGAGCCGCCCTTCGAAACTGGACAGCAGCGCCCCGGCAAGCCGCTCCGAATCACCGTCATCCAGCAACAGTTCTAACAACTCCTGATCGGTCAGCGTTTCAACGCCCCGGGAAAGCAGTTTTACAGATGCCTCGCTCATGACACCCCGGTTCCTTTCGGCCGGTAGAGCCGGTCGATTTTATCCAGAATATCCCCGCACGCTTCGTCACTCATAGCACACGACACGGAGTGGGCCGCACATTGTTCGGCCTCCTTCTTCGACTCGCCCTGCCCATGTCCCACACGGATACCGTCGATCACGACCGTAGCGTCGAATATCGGATGATTCGACGAATAATTCCGGCCGTGCACCGTTTCGAAAGCAATGGTATGATGCGTCTTCTGACACCATTCGATTAACCGACTTTGAAATCCGTCTCCTCGTCCGTCAGGTTGTCGAGATTCAGGTAACGGTAATATATATTGTTGATAAGCAATCGATTGGCGAACTCATATCCCTGATCGAGGTAGATCGCCCCGATCATCGCTTCGAAAGCATCCCCGTAGATATGTTTCTGGTTGGTGCTTCCGGTCGGGTTGGCGATCACGTACCGGTCCAACCCGATCGTCCGGGCGATCGTATTGAGCGACTGGCGCGAAACGATCTTCGAGCGCAACTGCGTAAGAAATCCCTCCTGCCGGTCGGGAAATTCGATATAAAGATAGTCCGATGTCACGGCTTCGATCACGGCATCGCCCAAAAACTCGAGCCGTTCATTGTTGATCTGCCGTCCGTCGGCTAAAACTAAAGAAGCTGACTTGTGAATCAAAGCCAGCTTGTAAAGTTCGATGTTGTGCGGAACGAATCCGAACAGCTCATCGATAATTCTGTAATACTCCTTATCCTGCCCGTAATTTCTTCTTACGGCACGGCGTACGAAATTCCACACGGCACGGACGAGGTGTTAAATCTTACGGAAAATAACCGTCGAGTTATGACCGCCGAAACCGAACGTATTGCTCATCGCACACTTCACATCGCGCTTCTGCGCCTTGTTGAGCGTCAGATTGAGTCGGGGGTCGATTTCGGGATCGAGGTTTTCGTTGTTGATCGTCGGGGGAATCACACCGTTGTTGATCGCAAAGATGCAGGCCAGCGCCTCGACAGCACCGGCAGCACCCAACAGGTGCCCCGTCATGGATTTGGTCGATGAAATATTGACATCGTAGATGTGATCGCCCAACACGCCGTGCAGAGCTTTGAGCTCGGGCAGATCGCCCGCAGGTGTCGAAGTGCCGTGTACGTTCACATAGTCGATATCTTCGGGTTTGATACCCGCATCCTTGATCGCGTCGCGCATGGATTTCATGGCGCCTTTGCCTTCGGGATGGGGAGCGGTAAAATGATATGCGTCCGCAGAACGGCCGCCGCCGACCATTTCGCAGTAAATCTTCGCACCGCGTGCCTTGGCGTGCTCGTACTCTTCGAGAATCAGCGCACCGGCGCCTTCGCCGATGACGAAACCGTCACGATCCTTATCGAACGGACGCGAAGCGTGCACCGGATCGTCGTTGCGCGTCGAGAGAGCCTGCATGGAGTTGAAACCGCCCACGCTGGGTTCATTGACGGCAGCCTCCGAACCGCCGGCGACCATCACGTCGGCCACACCGAAACGGATGGCGTTGAACGAATCGATCAGACCGTGATTCGACGAAGCGCACGCCGAAACCGTACAGTAGTTGGGGCCCATGAAACCATATTTGATGGAGATGTAGCCCGCCGCGATGTCGGCGATCATGCGCGGAATAAAGAATGGGCTAAACCGAGGAGTTCCATCTCCTGCGGCGTAGCCCAAACACTCATCGAAGAACGTCTTAAGTCCTCCGATACCGGAACTCCAGATCACGCCGATCTGCTCCAGGTCCTCCTTCTCGAGATCGAGTCCCGAATCCTCGACAGCCTGCGTGGCCGCGATGAGGGCATACTGAGTGAAGAGGTCGTATTTACGCACCTCCTTACGGTCGAAATGCTGCGTCCAGTCGTAATTTTTTACTTCACAAGCGAACTTCGTCTTAAATTTCTCGGCATCAAAATGAGTAATCGGCGCGGCGCCGCTAACTCCTTTTTCGAGATTGGAAAAAAACTCTGCAATATTATTGCCGAGCGGGTTGATGGTACCGATACCCGTCACGACTACTCGTCTTTCTGTCATAAATTTAAGGCTTTAAGGTTTGCCGGTTGGAAAAATCGTAAATTATTTCTTGTGTGCCTCGATATAGGAGATAGCGTCGCCAACGGTAGCGATCTTCTCTGCATCCTCGTCAGGGATCTGGATATCGAAAGCCTTCTCAAATTCCATGATCAGCTCAACGGTGTCGAGTGAATCGGCTCCCAGGTGGTTGGTGAAGCTCGCTTCCGGAGTAACCTCAGACTCTTTAACACCCAATTTGTCAACGATGATCTCGACAACTTTTGACTGTACTTCTGACATAATTTTAATTTTTTAGTTAAACAATCATTTATTAAAAATTGAAATTCTTTCTATCAAACAATCGCACAAAAATAACACTTTTTTTATTACTTTTGACATTACAACCAAAGAAATTGCCGTTCTTCGGTCGCGCATTCAATATAACACAATATAAATCAATACTTTATGAAACTACTGTTAATTTCCAACTCCACGAACGCCGGAGAACCCTATCTGAAATACCCGATGCCCCGCATCGACGAGTTCCTCGGAAGTGTCCGCGAAGTGGTTTTCGTCCCTTATGCAGGCATCACCTTTTCCTACGCCGAATACGAAGCGAAAGTGCAGGCCCGTTTTGCGGAATACGGCATCAAGGTACGTTCCGTACACCGTTCGAAAGATCCCCGGCGTATGATCCGCGAGGCACAGGCCATCTGCGTAGGCGGCGGCAACACCTTCGCCCTGACCAAGAAAATGCAGGAGCAGGGGCTGTTGAAAGCCATCCTCGGCAAGATCAAGGCCGGCACGCCCTACATCGGCTGGTCGGCCGGCAGCAACGTCTGCTGCCCGACGATCTGCACCACCAACGACATGCCCATCGTCGAACCGGAATCGTTCAAGGCTATCGGGGCCGTGAAGTTCCAGATCAACCCCCACTACCTGGACGCCAACCCCGAAGGTCACGCCGGAGAGACCCGCGAGCAGCGTATTCTGGAGTACATCACGGCCAATCCGCGCCGCTACGTCGTCGGCCTGCGCGAAGGCTGCATGCTTCATTATGAAAACGGAAAACTGGAACTGATCGGCAGCCGTCCGATGCGTATTTTCAAGAAGGGCATCGCCCCCTACGAGGTGAAAGCCGGGGACGACCTGTCATTCCTATTATAATTATGGTATGCCCCGTATTTTCCGCAATCCCTGACAAACCGTATTCGCAAGTATGGAATTAATGACCGCTCTCAACCGACTGCACGGCGGCAAGAACATCAAGCTGCCCTACTTCATCGCCCAGCTATCCCGTTATGCCGTACCGAAGGTGCTCCTCCGCAGCCGGTTGGAAGAGATTCTGCGCGACGGAGAGAAACGTTATGACATGGACTATGTGCTCGACCGCGTCAATTACTACAACCGTTTGACCGGCGCAGAGCGCCTCTCTCCGACCGAAGCGACACCCCTGAAAGAACACAAGTTCAGGGGCCGGCACAGCGCCTATATTTTCGACTCCTACCAAACCACCCGTTTTTTCGACGATTCCCTGCGTTGGCAGACCTATTTCGGCGACGGAGTTTTCGACCTGCTTCATCCGACGATCATCAAGGCTCGAAAAATCGACCGGGGGGGGGAGAAGCCGCTTCCGGCAAAGGAGATAACTCCGTATTGCTCAACTTGGACCGCTGCCGCTTAGATATCCGGCTGCACGACAAAATTCCGTTTACGGAGAAAGCCGACCGGGTGATTTTCCGGGGATCGGTCAAGAGCAGCGAGCAGCGTCGGCGCTTCATCGAAACATTCCGGGACAATCCCCGCATCGACACGGCGGATACCCGCAGCGGACACAGCGCCCAGGAAACAGGTACAGCAAAACAAATCACGCTCTACGCCCACCTCGATTCGAAGTTCATCATGACGTTCGAAGGCAACGACATCGCCAGCAACATCCGGTGGGTCATGTCCACCAATTCGATCGCCGTGATGCCCCGGCCTCGCAACGAATCCTGGTTCATGGAAGGACGCCTGCGCCCCGGCTACCACTACATCGAAGTGAGGGACGACTACTCCGACCTGGAGGAGAAGATCGATTACTACATCGCGCACCCCGAACAGGCCCAACAGATCATCGACCATGCGAACGACTTCGCACGACAATTCTACGACAGTCGCCGGGAACGGTTCATTTCGCTGCTGGTCATGAAAAAATATTTCGAAAAGACAGGACAACTTCCACCGACAAACCGATGACCACGACACAGCATACCGGGCGGCAGGGCGAAGAGGCTGCCGCCCGGTGGCTTCTCGACCACGGATTCACCCTGCTCCACCGCAACTGGCGGCAAGGACATTACGAGCTGGACATCGTCGCTGCCAGAAAAGGCACCCTCCACTTCATCGAGGTCAAGACACGCCGGCGGGACGGCCTCACCCCGCCGGAACAGGCACTCGACTCGCACAAGCGCCGGGCACTCGTCCGGGCCGCAAATGCTTATCTGACAGAAAATCCGTTCGCAGGAGAGGTGCAATTCGACCTGATCGCAGTCGAAACCGCCCCCGCAGGCACACCGGAGGTGCGCTATATCGAAGACGCCATCGAACTCCACTGGTAATTTGGCAGTTCTGACAATTTATCTTATCTTTGCATCCGCGATATAAAGACGCACAAAACGAAAGCGGATGTGGATCTATAATTTGGGGCTGGTACTCTACGTTTGGGCCATTGCATTGGCCTCACCCTGGCACCGAAAGGCGAAACTCTGGATCGACGGCCGGAAAGGACTCTTCCGCCGCATGAAAGAGAGCATCGACCCCTCGGCTCGCATTATCTGGATACATGCCGCCTCCCTGGGCGAATTCGAACAGGGCCGTCCCCTGATCGAAAAAATCCGCAAGGAACATCCCGAATACAAAATCCTGCTCACGTTTTTCTCCCCTTCGGGCTACGAAATCCGCAAAAATTACGATCAGGCCGACTACATCTTCTACCTGCCGATCGACACACCGCGCAAAGCCCGCCGTTTTCTGGACATCGCCCACCCCGAAATCGCCATCTTCGTCAAATACGAATTCTGGATCAACCTGCTCACCGAGCTGCGCCGCCGCTCGATCCGCAGCTACATCGTATCGGCCATCTTCCGCCGCAACTCGATCTTCTTCCGCCCCTACGGAGGCTATTGGCGCATGGCACTCGAAAGTTTCGACACGATCTTCGTTCAGAACAACGATTCCAAAAAAATTACTGGCAGAACTGGGCTTCGACAACGTCGTAGTCGCCGGAGACACCCGCTTCGACCGGGTTGCCGAAATTGCGGCTGCGGCGAAAAAAATCGACCTCATCGAACGGTTCAAAGGCGGCACCCGTCTGTTGATCGCCGGCTCGACCTGGGGACCGGACGAAGACCTTCTGATCCGCCTGATAAACGATAACCCCTCGGTCAAATTCATCGTGGCACCTCACGAAATGGACGAAAGCCGCATCAACCGCCTGCTCGCTGAAACCCTCGGAGGAGCTGTCCGCTATACGCAATGCACCGCCGAAACATCGTTCGATGGCAAACAACTGCTCGTTCTCGATACGGTAGGTATTCTCTCCTCGGCCTACGGCTATGCCGAATGGGGTTATATCGGCGGCGGATTCGGCGTAGGCATCCACAACACGCTCGAAGCCGCCACGTTCGGTCTGCCGATCGCTTTCGGCCCCAACTACGAAAAATTCAAGGAAGCCCGCGACCTGGTAACGCTCGGAGCGGCAACGCCCATCCACTCATACGAAGAATTGAAAACCTGGTTCACCCCCTTGCGCGACGACGAGCATCTGCTTCAACAATGCAGCCGCATCGCCAAAGACTACACGACGGCCCACCAAGGGGCGACGAACATCGTCCTGCATACCGTTTTCGGAAAACCGGAATAGGTTCTTCGTTCAGACCGGTCGTTCCGCACCCCTTTCCCGACAATACCGGTTTCGGGATTCGCCCTGTTCCGCACATATTCCGATCGAACGGATAAACGCTCCGCACCGTCTTTACTTTCTGTACAAAAAAAGCGCACCGGCCGCAAGGCAGGCACGCTTGTTATTTTTCGAGGGGGCTATTTCGAAGTCATGATCTTCAGGATCAGATGATCCGTTTCGTTCATGCCGTCCCGTCCGATCAGCGTCAGGTTGCGGATCGACTTATCGACATCGTCGTCGATAATGCCCTCGACCGACGAAACCGAATGGTTCTCCATAGCCAGCATCGCCGAAAGCACAGCCGTCGAAACTCCCGTCATCAACTTGAGCGAACAGCTCGGCTTCGCACCGTCGCACATCATACCCGTCAGGTTGGCGATCATATTCTTCACGGCAAAGGAAACGGCCTCGTACCCGCCGCCCATCAGGTAGGTGATGCCGCAACTCGAACCGGTCGCCGCCACGACACAACCGCACAAGGCCGAAAGACGTCCCAGGCTCTGCTTGATATAGATAGCGGTCAGATGGCTCAAAACGAGCGCACGCACCAGATGTTCCTCGTCCGCCTTGATCTCCTCGGCATAAACGACCACAGGCAACGTAGTCGCGATGCCCTGGTTGCCGCTGCCCGAATTACTCATCACCGGAACCATGGCTCCCGCCATGCGGGCGTCGCAGGCCGCGCAAGTATAGGAGAGAATGCGGGAGAGGGCACAATCCCCGATAATCCGCAATTCGGGAGCATGGCGCAAAGTATTTCCCACGCAATGCCCGTAGTTGTTCTTGAACGAATCCTCTGCCGCAGCCTTATTCAATCGCTTGGCTTCCAGAATGAAGCGGATTTCATCCAGCGGTGTGGTCATGGCGAAGTCAAACACTTTGCGCAGGTTGAGTTCGACGCCCTGCGCCTCCTGTTCGCTGCCGGAGGTACGACGACTCTCCTGAAGCGTTTCGCCGTCCCGTGAAATGAAGACGAAATTCGTATGCCCGCCGGCGATGATCGCCACAGCGGAGTGTCCGCCGCCCGAAACTTCGATCTCGATATAGAGTTTCTCGGTAATGCCCTCTTTCAGGGAGATGTCGATCCGCCCCTGCTCGATAAAGCGCTTACCCCGTTCGACGGCCTTCGCATCCGAATCCTTCAGCACTTCGAGCTGATACTCCGACCGTCCGACCAAAGCGCCCAAAGCGATCGCGATCGGCAATCCGATCATGCCCGTTCCGGGAATTCCCACTCCCATCGCATTTTTCAGTATGTTGGCACTCAACCGGGCCGAAACCTTTTCCGGTTCCGTCCCCAGTATCTCGCGGGCCTTGGCCACGCACAACGCAACGGCAATGGGTTCCGTGCAGCCGATCGCCGGAACGACCTCTCGTTTTATCAGAGCAATTATCTGCTCCCGTTCGGGTTTTGAAAGCATAAAATCGTCGTTATTTACAATACAAAGACAGCGCACATCGAACGTAATGCCGAATTTTTCGAACTACGCCGAACAGCTGGCCGCCCATACGAAAATTTTCCACGGCAAAGATACGAATAAGCCGAGTGCAAAAGCAAATTTTATTTGCATTTTGCCCAGACGGAGTATCCAAAATGAAGTCAAAGATACGAAAATTCCCCTTTCATTTGTCAGGAAAAAGCGACGATAGCACGGTTCGTCCGAAAAATCCACCCGGTACCGGACCTGCAGTCTGTTCGCTCCTGACAAAACGCAGCGAGGAGCCTCCCGTTTCCGGGAACTCCTCGCCGATACTCTTTCCGAAAATACTACCGGCCAACCGTCTGAGCGAGAATCACACAGTATTGTGCGGGATCGAGCCCCAGCAACTCCAACAGCGCCTCTTCCTTGAAGCTGCCCCGTGTAATGGTCTTCAGACCGTTTCCGGCGGCATAGAGGTTCACGTTCTCCGTATATCCGCCTGCATCGGCCGCGCACCAGAAACGGATGCGGTCCACCGGCTGATTCCGCTCCGCATAAACGCTGTAATCGGCCACATACACCAAATTGAGCGGCGCAGTGTAAGCGAAATCCTGCATCGCGGTAAGCTCCCGACGATCTCCTTCGACGACCCGGTTCAATACATTCGCTTTCGAATCGTAACGATACACACCTTCAGGCAGGAAAGCATAGACCCGAATGGGATAGAGCGCCATAGCCGAAGGCGCGGTAAGATGCCCATCCTCCCGGTTTACCCCGGCAGCAGCCCACAGTACACCCGAAAGTTCCTCCAGAGAGAGCATCTCCGGCGAAAAATCGCGCGACGAACTACGCGCCGCAAGCGCTTCGTTGATAGTCAGTCCCATCTTGGGATCCGGCGTCTTCAATTCGATCCGTTCTCCCATTTCGACGGGCGTACGGACACTCTGCTTCACTCCGGTACCGCAGGCTGTCAATGCAACCAGCGCACACATCATCAAACTGCTTGTTTTCATAATCTTTACGGTTTTTACAAAAATAACCAAAATCCAGAATTTCCGGTATCCTGGCCGGAAAAATTTTCCGATATTCCGGCCTGCCGTTCCTGAAATGAAAGTCTGAGATGGAAAATATTCGGTCGTTTTTTTGGTTTTCAGGAAATAATATCTATCTTTGCACCACGATTCGAAACCCACACGAGTTTCAGTCGATGATGGTGCCATAGCTCAGATGGTAGAGCAAAGGACTGAAAATCCTTGTGTCCCTGGTTCGATTCCCGGTGGCACCACGAAGAAAAACAACCACTTACAGCGATGTAGGTGGTTTTATTTTTGTCCTTTCCGTAGCGGTTTTACGGTGGTTTGAGGCTTTGAGTTAAACCGAGAGTTAAACCAAAAATCACTATGGATTCAGGTGTTAACATTCTCTGTTACAAATCAAAAACTCTTGCCAACGGCGCACATCCGCTGATGATTCGTGTCTGTAAAGACGGAAAGAAGAAATACGTTAGTCTTGGCGTGTCTGTTTTACCTCAATTTTGGGATTTTACGAAGAACCAGCCGAAAAAGAATTGTCCCAACAAGGCATATATCGAAAAGATTATTGCGGACAAGAGTAGCGAGTTTGCCGAGCGCATCATCGAACTGAAAGCCGAGAAGAAAGAATTTACGGCTACAACGCTGACTGAACGGCTGACAGAGAGCACACGAGCAAGACGCACGGTAGGCGAGGTGTTCCAATCTCAAATCGAAAATTTGAAGCAAACGGGGCGAACGGGCTATGCGTTATCGCACAGAGAGGTCTACAATTCGCTACTGAAATTCAACGGGCATCTGAATATCTACTTTTCAGAAATTGATACTGTTTGGTTGAAACGCTATGAAACTTGGTTGCGGGGACAAGGTTTTTCAGAAAATACAATAGGCCGCCGATTCCGCACCCTGCGGGCTGTTTATAATGTAGCCATTGAGGAAAAGTGTGTGAAAGCCAATTATTACCCGTTCAAATCCTACAAGGTTTCCAAACTGCACCAAGCGACGGCAAAGCGAGCAATAAGCAAGGCTGACATCATGCGGATTATCGAATATCGCAGTAATGATTTCTACAAGCAATTTGCAGTCGATTTGTTTGCGTTCGGTTACTTTATGGGCGGGATTAATTTCGTGGACATCGCCTACCTTAAAACGGATAATATCGTGGATGGACGGCTAATCTACACCCGACGCAAAACGCATAAGTTGATTAGGCTACCTTTGCAGTCCAAAGCGCAGGAGATTATAGAGCGTTACCGACAAGATGGTGCGCTCTTTTTGTTTCCTATACTTTCTGCATTTCATAAAACCGAGCAACAGCAACGCAATCGAGTTCACAAAGTCATTTCCAAAGTGAACGAGCGACTGAAAGAGGTAGGGAAAGAGTTGGAAATACCTATCGACTTAACGACCTATGTTTCGCGGCATAGTTTCGCCACAGTCTTAAAACGAGAGGGTGTAAGCACGTCGATAATTTGTGAATCATTAGGCCATAGTTCGGAAAAGGTTACCCAAATCTATTTGGATAGTTTTGAGAACAGCCAAATCGACGCTGCGATGCAGAACTTGTTGTGACTGCCGTTATCGAGAAAAGAGGTGCCCGGCTTCGCCGTGGCACCCCTTTTCTCTTGTTTGCGTGAGTAAAGCGAGAAAGGTTGCGATTCTTTTTTTGTGCTGACGCAACCTCTGTTTTTACCGTTACTCGGCATTTGCTTCACTCTCGGCGGACTTTTCCTTACCGTCGGTCAGCGGTTCTGCGAACATTTGGATTTTCGTTCCGAGGACGCTCTCGACGCCGTACTCCATCACTCGGCGCATTACGGTTTTACCCTCGAATACCACGTGCTCGGCCACGTTTTCTCCCTTTAATCCGTTCTTTCGGCAGTACTCCCCGAAATCCATTAGGTTGGTCAATTTGCGGGCTTCGTTCTTAATGTCGTAACTTGCCCGCTTGGGGTCTCCGTAGGTGCGTTCTGCGGCCTCTTTCAGACACATCCGCTTTGTTTCGGTGTTCTGCAAGGCTGACGGCAGATTGTTGAACATTCGCCTTGCGACGGTCAATGCCGACCAAATCGGCGCACTCGGTGCACGACGGCGCGAGGTCGTCGTTGTCTGCGGCTCTTTCTGCTCGGCGGCAGGGGCGGCGTTAAAGGTTGCGGCAGGAGCCGCGGTCGTGGTAGTTGCTGCACTCTCGGCAGCGGGGATGAAATTTGCTCCCATATTTAATAAGTTTTTAATGTCGTCGGCTTCATTGCTTTCGACACTGCAAACATACTGCGATTTCGTCCCGTCTTTAAGGAGGAAAAAACCAGCGCTTTCCCCCTCCCTTTTCCTCAGTCGTAGATTGCCGAGAGGGTCTGCGGAATTTTGCCCCTATAATCTTTCATCATCCCTTTCAGCGGGTCGTCGCTGTCCAAAAATGCGGGGTTGTCCGTGTAACGGTACATATAGACGATACGGGCGAACAGCAACATTCTGTTATAGGACACGAGCGACCCTTTGCGCCGTTTGGGTTTCCCTATCCGCCTGCATCGTTCCAATGCCGCGAACAACTCCCGCAACCGCTCCGTAGCGAAATACATCTTATAGGACAGTACGGGATAATCCGCCTTGAAGTCCTCCGAACGGTAAGCAAAGAGGTTGTCCGCCCCTTTCCGCTTCAACTCCTCCAATTTGACGTGCAGGGCGTCAATCATATCCCGCTTAATCATCGGGTGTACGTCCAAGTTCTTGCGCCCCTTGCGAATCTGAATCATCACATCGCCCATATCGTCGCCTAACTTGCCGAGCAACTCCCGTAACAGCATCCCGTGCGAACGGGATTTTATATCGACGCATTTGACAAACTGATTCTCGGCCCAATCATAGATAAAGAGCACCGCCATCCAAAATTTCTCCGCATCCAATTCGTACCCCTCCAAAGTGGATACGATTTCGTCGTTGTTCATAAACTGCAACTTGCTGAAAGGGGCCTTGATTAGTCCGTTGCACATACGATTGAAAAAACGGTACGGATAATAGCCGCCGTTCTCATAATCATCGCAAAGCAAATAGACATACTCCAAATCCTCGGTTTCGCTCGGTTCGGGTTCGAAATAGACCGAGCCGTCCTCATATTCTATTTTCGTGCTCATTGTCAGGTGGTTTTAGCACCCAAATTTAACATTTTCGGTTGTAAATAACACCTCGCCGCCAAGTAAAAGTTACTGATAGCACTTGAAACGCACGTTTCGGGAGAATAACAGAACAATAAAGCGACGCAAAACCCCTTGATAAGACTTTCACACGCATCGGGAGGTGTTTTAGAACAATGAAGCGTGCGAATTTCCGCTAATAGCGACTTTTCGCAGGTTTTCGGCAGGTCGAACACACTCCGCCACCCCGTAAACAGCCCTATAAGGCCATCTAAGACATAGATAAAAATGTTCGGATTAATTGCTGTCCGACCTTTGTTCCCAATAAAAAAGGTGCTATCTTTATAATACGAAAAAGGAGTAGTCCTAATGTCGAGTCCGTCCATAATCGGGAGGTGTTTTTCAGCACCTCTTTTTCTTGTTTCCGAGTGTAATATTTTTTGATTCCGAAATGGACTATCTCTTTAATAATAACAATACAAGATTAAAAATAATTACAGATTTTATCTTACTAAAAACGAATTACTTATGCAAAACTGAACCATCGACGCACCCAAAGATGCAAAATTTCTTCGGGACTTTATGACCGAAATTCCCGTGAATTGTCTTTTTAACAAGAAAAAGACGGGATGCGGGGCTACCGAACTGGCTATCCGCAATTCCATTCCCACCCTTATCGCTATGCCTTACGTGGCATTGGTGAAGAACAAGACCGTCTGCCGCACCGACGATATAGAGGTGTTGGGCGTGTACGAAGACATTACCGAGTGGGACATCACGCAATTCGCCCGTACCCATTCCCCCTTAAAGATAGCCACGACTTACGACTCCCTGCCGCGTGTCGTTTCCGCTTTACAGAGCATCGGCATAGACCCTTATAAGGAGTTGTTCCTGCTGGTGGACGAGTGGCACGTGCTGTTCAACTCCTATTCGTTCCGACACCGAGCCATCCGAGAACTGCTTGCGACGGCGGCACGCTTCGACCGTGCGACCTACATGACGGCGACCCCCATAGAGCGGGAATACATGTTGGAGGAACTGCGCCACCTGCCGACCTGCGAAATCGACTGACCCGACCTTACGGAGGTCAAAGTACGTTCGCGGCAGACCAACAAGCCCGACAAATACATCGTGTCGGAGTGCGTCAAAGTCCTGCGCGACGAATTGCCCTACAACCTGCATATCTTCGTCAACAGCGTGGAATTTATCGCAAAGGTCATCGACACGCTCAAACTCGCTCCAGAAGCCGTTAAGATAGTCTGTTCCACGAGCGGGGACAGTCGGCAGGAGAACCAGCGCAAGTTAGGCAATGCTTATCCCATCGGCCAGCCCTCCGACCCTGCGAAGAAGATAAACTTTTACACCTCGACCTGCTTCGAGGGGTGCGACATCTTCGACCCCGACGGCGTTACATTCATCGTCAGCGACGGACGAAAGGCGCACACGCTGTTGGATATTTCCACGCTCTTTACGCAGATATGCGGACGCATCCGAGATTCCCGTTACAAGACGCAAATCGTGCATGTTTATTCCACGACCAAATACAGCAAGGCCGTAACGCTCGACGAATTTGTTGCGGCTACCCAGCGGACGCTTGCCGACGCCGAAAAGTTTGCATCCGACATCAACGCAGTAGACGAACCGAGCCGAGAGAAACTATTGAAGAAAATCTCCTACATCAACGAACAATATGTGCGGATAGCAGATAACCGCCTTATCGTGGAAAAGAACCTCGCCAACATGGACATCGTGAACTTTAAGATAAGCCGACATATTTACGCGACCTATGTAAACCTTACCGACGAACTGCAACGAAACGGCTACAAGGTAACGGTACAGACATACAGCAAAGTCGTGGAACACCTCGCGGCCAACCCGACAGCGCGGACTACTTTTCGGGAGTTGTTCGATGAGTACTGCCGATTGAAAACAATGACCGAGCAGTTTTTCGTGGTAGAAAGCCCCGCCGAACTATGCGCCGTGATAGAACAGCGGCATCCGCTGGTGAAGCAGGCTTACGACAAGTTGGGAACGGCCAAAGTGCAGGCGTTGAAATACCATGTCGGCAACATCCGCCGAGAGTTGGTAAAGGGGCTTTCAATCGGCGACGACTATAAAATCGTGAAGATGATAAACGACGCATTTCAGAAGCAGACGCCGATTGCCAAAAACAAGGCGAAAGAGCGCTTGCAGGAGATTTACGACACGCTGGGTCTGCAACGAAAAGCCAAAGCGACAGACCTTGCGCAATGATACGAAATAAAGGACGCGCCGACACGAATAGAGGGTAAACCGACCGCGTGCGTGGCAATTATCAGGGACAAATTCGTGAGAAGATAGAGGGCGAGCCACGGCCCCGCGAAGCGGTGGCCGGGCTTCGCCCGACCACCTGCCGACGAACATCACGCGCGGACAATCCCTATTTTCCACCCCTCCCCATTTTCGGATGGAAAACCGAATTTTCGGCTGTCACTTTAAATAGGATTCCACCTAATACAAGCCGTCCCTATCTGCGTTCAGAATGCCGACACAGCGAAAGATTATTGATATTACATGAAGTTGGATTACTACTAATAACCGAAGAATAAAACTTAATCGCTATGTACGAAACACAAGAGAGAGCCAAACGGATTGCGGACATTCATGTTTTATGGGGACAAAGCACGGTTATCGAGGAGTTGATCCAAGCAGGGAAAATCGACGAGGAATACCTCTATCCCTTTAACGGGGACGAGGTGCTGGAATGGTGGCTTGTCACTCCGTGGCTGGCCGAACGACTGAAAGAGCAGGGCGAAATCATCATCGACAAATTAGGGTGTCGCTGGTGGGGACGGCTGACGAGCGGGCAGGCGATTTACATGGACGGCGTAATACAAGAAATCTGCGGAGAAGATTAACCCAACTTACAACTAACAAAGTTTCGATTCCATACTCCCGACTATTGGATAGAAACTTTGTTTTCAAGAACTTTGCACAATTAAATACGGCAACAGCACCCGAAAGGGCAGGATGTTTTGCAATTTCCGCTGAATATGCTACTTTTGCAGTAACATATTGAATACACGGAAAGTGTAGCTTATTCTCGTAGAGAAATCTGGTAAATTTAGTTATATCTCAAAATTTCACATCTTAATATCTTATAAATTAACAATTTATATTGTGATGTGTTTTTATCAAGGAACAAATTAGGAACAGAAACACGAATTATCATATTTTCTTGTTTTTTTATTTGCACTACCTTTCTTTCTCTTCACTTGTTCGTACTTTGAGTATTTTTCCAAGTCATTTCACACGATTTTCATCCTCTCGCCAAGAGTGATTGTTGCAGTCATCTATGGATGAATAACCACAGCCAAAAGAAAAAAGGACAAATCTCTGTTTCTTTCAAGGAACATTGTTTTTTGCAAAGGTAACCATTTCCCTCAAAACACCTATACAGGCAGTCCAATATATCTGCCTATATTTAGTTTACTTTAGTTTAGCATATATATAAGCTAATAGACTACACTAAACCTTTACCGGAGTTCTCCCCTTACTTTTATATTCACAGTCAAAAGAGAAGATAATCGCACCGATATTTTCTTTTTTCGCTGCATCCCAATTTTACGGAAGTTCCTTTTATCGTAACTTCTGCCATAGGCATTTTATCCTCGCATCCCAACTTTCGGTCTGCCTGATGAGAATTGTGTCGCAAAGGTACTTGTCATGTCTTTCTTGTATTCAAGGTCACAGCCTGACGGTTCCCGACAAAATCTCCACGCTCCGCTTTGCAGAGGTCGTATTTGGTCGTGAAACCCTGCATAAAGAGCCATGACACCTTTCGAGGCGACATAATTTTCAATCAAGCCCGAAAGTAGCTGAAATGCTAAAAGAGGGAAAATAAAAAACTTAAAACTTAGGATTATGGCAAACTATGCAACAAACATTTTCTACGCAAGGACGGAAAACAAAGCAGACCTCGACAAGATAGAGGCATTCTTGGATGACACTTTTGACGGCTTTGTCAATAGACACAGCGATAGCGTGGATGCGGAGTTTACCTCTCGTTGGGTTTATCCGGAAGAAGAAATCGACAGGCTGATAGCTTCGTTGGAAGCCAAAGACAAAACTTATATCAAAATTCTGTCCTACGAATTTGCAGACGAATACGTGAGCTTCAGAATCTTCTCACAGGGTAAATGGGATATCAAGTTGTAACCCTAAAATGACAAGACTATGTACGAATACGAAAAAGATAGCGAAATTATAGGTGCGCACTGCACCCTGCTTACCCCCTATAAAGGCTACTCCGAGGGAACAGTTGTCGGCGACTTCGGCAATAAAATAGTGGTACGTCTTAGCAGTGGCAAAGAGGTGGTCGAGTACCGTGATGAAGTGATTATTTACGATTAAATCCAAGAGCGATGCAACAGGTAGCAATGAAATTCGTCCAATGGGACGTACCCGAATTAGAAAAGCTGAAAGGCTGCAGGGTTTACCAGTTACGGGAACAACTTGATAACGGAGACAAGTTGAGCCGTGAAGACAAGAACTGGATTACCCGAAACGTGAAAGAGTGCATCCATTTCAAAAGAGGTATCGCATTGATGGGCTACTTCTTTGATTTCTCCGATGTTCTCAAACGATATTTCGTGAAACAGCACGGACATATCACCGAGTATTGCGCCATTGACAAGACTGCGTTGCGCTCTGTCTTGTATGGTCGAATAGAAGACGTAGTAGAAGTATAATTAAAATCAAAGAAACATGAAAGCAACGATTGAGCATAGCTTTTGTCCTTATTGTGACGAGGTAACAGAACTCTACTTCCGTATCATCAACACGATTCTTTTCTCAACCGATGAAACGGAACTGCGTACCGGCATGGAACGCCTACAAGAAAAAACACGTCTTGATGATTATTTCGTCTTCGGCTATGGCAAGCATCACTTATGGGTCTGCCAAAGACGTCCCAGTAATCAAAAAAAGATTTTCGAGCATCGGGTAATCATGGCAGAATTTTGATGATACAGGCAGGAACGGGATAATCTTCCATTCCTGCCACGCCGCATTCCCTTTTTTACATCTATCTCTCTCTTTTGGCTGCGCCATATCCTTTTGTAAAAACCAGCCATTCGTGAAAAGCTGCCGTCCGCTTTTCCGAAAAGCAGGGTTCTTTCCTTTTTCCCTTTTGTCCCCTATTCTTTCTGCCGGACGGGAACATGGCAGCACCCCGATACCCCGTTCCGCCTTTTGTCGCCACTTCGTTGATATTCCCTTCTGCGGTATCGCCACCTGTTGTCAGTTCAGTGTTCTGTTTGTAGCCACCTCTATTCAGTCCGACCGAATTACACGAAAATCCCTGCCGATTCTGCGGACTTACAGCCGAAACGCGCACCATTGTGCCGGTGGACGGATTGCTCTTTCACTTCCCCTGCAACTACGGCTTTCCGCTCATTTTCAGAATAGTTTTCCGCCGAAGTCATCATCATTTTCCGATGCAAAGATAGTATGCAGACGGGAACGACTTTGGAAGTCTTGACCAATGGCACAGCCGTACAATCTTCCTTTATCGAGCCTTCTGGTTTTGCCTACGGACAAAAATAAAGAGTATTGATGCGTCCGGCCTTGGTGCATTCCCCTTAACTGCACCTACTTTTTGGGCAGCGTAAAATTGATTTAATAACTTCTAAAAACAATTCATTATGAAAAAGATTGAAAACAATTTCGTAGTAACCGGTTTCGTAGGAAAGGATGCAGAAATCCGTCAGTTCACCAACGCAAGTGTAGCACGTTTCCCTCTGGCAGTAAGCCGACTGGAGAATAATGGCGAGGAATCCAAACGCGTTTCCGCCTTTATGAATTTTGAGGCGTGGCGTAAAAACGAGAACACCGGGTCGTTCGACCAACTGACCAAGGGTACGATGCTGACCGTCGAGGGGTATTTCAAGCCCGAAGAATGGAGCGACCAAAGCGGTGTGAAACACAACCGTATCGTGATAGTCGCCGTCAAGTTCTATCCGCCCGTCGAGAAGGAGGAGACTCCTGAAAAGCCGGCCAAACCAGCGAAAA